>Ga0190272_10000002_pt1 | contig 272849 bp, 234 predicted proteins | sample Popmic504T_FD_133746 | JGI IMG/M metagenome (GOLD analysis project Ga0190272, IMG submission 133746) | Populus adjacent soil microbial communities from riparian zone of Shoshone River, Wyoming, USA - 504 T | ecosystem: Environmental > Terrestrial > Soil > Riparian zone | place: USA: Wyoming... | reverse complement strand
GTGGGGGGGGGGGGGGGAGGGGGGGGGGGGTGGGGGGGGGGGGGGGGGGGCGGGGGCGGAAGGCCCGCGCCGGCGCGGCCGTCTCGGCCGGCGGCACCTTCGGCACCGTCCGCGGGGAGCGATAGCTCCCGTCGCCGTAGACGCCGGCCGTAAACGAGGCGTCTCGCGACAAGTCAGTCCCCTCTCCCCGCGACGAGTGGGGAGAGGGCTAGGGTGAGGGGTTGTGGCGCTCGGCAAAAGAGAGCCCCTCACCCTAACCCTCTCCCCACTGCGGTGGGGAGAGGGGACTGGTTCACGCCCTTTCCGCGACATCGCGCGGACGGCAGCTCCCAGCCGTCCCCCATCGTCATTCGTCGAAAGCGTGGACGAGTTTCTGGCCCGCAAGCGACGTCCGGAACGCGTACAGCGCGATGGCCGTGAGCAGGGCGAATTGGAGCAGGAACGGGGTCGCGTACCAGGCGGAGAGGTCGGTGGTGCGGGGGTAGAACGGCCAGAGGTGGAAGTAGAAGAAGAACGAGATCATGGCCAGCATGCCGTAACGCCAGAGCGTGGCGATGAGGATCGTCGGGAAGAGCAGGCCGATGGCGTAGCCGAGCGGTGTGGGGTCGCTGAAGTTGAGGCCCAACACGAGGTAGAGCAGCAGCCAGGTCACGCCGAAGGCGATGGCGTTGCGGCGCGTGGTCGTCGGGAAGATCAAGGCGAAGAAGAGCACGATCGAGAAGGCGATCAGCGTGAACAGGATCGAGCTCGCGGTCTGATTGAGCAGCAGCGGCAGGTAGCCTTTTGCGCCGCGCAGTCCGTCCTGGTACAGCAGGGGCGAGCCGAACACCGGCTCGCCCGACGGCTGGAGGTGATTGGCGAGGATGGCGGCCATGCCGGCCACACCGCCGATGAGAATGTCGCGGCCGACCAGCGGGTCGCGCACGTCGCCGCCGAGGAGGCGGCTCCAGGAAATCAGCCCCTCCGGCCAGCGGCGGCGCACGAACGGTTCGAGCGCGAGATACATCAGGCCGATGAGCGCGGCCCAGTAGAGCGCGGACTGCAGCGCTTCGACGAAGAGCATGACCTCACTCCCCGACGCGACGTGATGCGCGGTCACGACCCAGAAGACGATGCGCGTCGCGAAGATGAACAGGGCCAGGGGGAACGCCCCGCGGCGGTCGCCGCGCCCGAGACGGATGTTCTTCCAGGCCAGGAGCGCGGCGAGGGCCATCGCGCCGAAGTAGAGGGCAAGCAGCGAGATTGCTACCGGATCGCTGGCATCGCCGGTACCCGGCTCGCGGTCCGGCTTCTGCCAGGGAAAGACCACTTCGAACCAGACCGGCTTGCCGCGATATGCGGCCGCTTCGATGCGCAGCGGCATCTCCGGCCATCGCGGATGCACACCGGTCCACGCCATTCGCTCATCGCTGTGATGTGGTGGGGTCCATTGCGGGGTGGTGGGACGGAAGGTGCTCATGATCAGACCGGCGCGTTCGAAGAAACGTGACCACCGCCCGGGGGCCGGTGGGACGGCCGGCGGGGCGCCGGCCCCCCGAAGCTCCACACGCGGTGGCACGGCTTCGAAGGAAAGGAGGCGGCCCTCCATGTCCAGGGCGAGCAGGGTCATGCCCGCGACGGCGTTGGCCGGCTCCCGCGGCAGCACGCGCCAGTCACCGTCGCGCACGAGCGGCACGGGGCTACCGCGATGCCAGAAATAGACGGCCGGCAGCGGGGTGCGGCGGAACTGTTCCCATCGATCCTCGCGCGGCAGTTCGGAGACGTAGCGCAGCGCGTCGACGTCGAACGCCATCTCCGCCGCCCGATCCGCCGGCTGCGCCGCATACCCCGCCTCGGCGGCGATGTCGGAGGCCCGCGCCTGCAGGAGCTCGAACGAGAGCGGCATGCGCATGAAGCGGTGCAGCGACCGTCCGGAGAGGAGCGTCACGGCCACGAGCGCGCCGACGATCCACATCAGCATCAGCACGGCGTGGAGCGGCCGCAGCGTGCCGCGCTTCGTCGAGGCGGCCACCATCTGCGGCGAGGGCGTTTCCCCTGCCGCCAGCGCCGCGGCCAGCGGATCGCCGCCCGGCAGTGCGGCCGCGACCTGCAACGCCGACGCGGGGCGGCGCTCCGGGTCCTTCTCCAGGCAGCGCAGGATCACGCGCTCGACGAGTGGATCGAGATCGGTGATCCACGAGGAAGGGCTGGTCGGCGCCGTCTCGCCGAGGCGGTCGCGGACGATCTCGGCGAGCGAGGTGGCGGTGAAGGGACGGTTGCCGGTGAAGGCCTCGTACAGCACCAGGCCGAGGGCATAGAGATCGCTGCGCGTGGTGAGCTCGCCGCCGCTGAGCTGCTCGGGCGACATGTAGACCGGCGTCCCGATCATGGCCTCGCGCCCGCTCACCCCCTCGGCCAGCGCGGCCACGCCGAAGTCGGTGATGCGGACGTCGCCGTGCTCGTCGATCATCACGTTGGCCGGCTTCAGGTCGCGATGGAGTACGCCCGCGGCGTGGATCGCGGCGAGGCCGGCGCACAACTGCCGCGCGGTCTCCACCGCCTTGTCGAGCGGGAGCCGTCCGATGCGCTTGAGCAGCGACGACAGCTCTTCGCCGCGCACGTACTCCATCGACAGAAAGTGCATGCCGGCGTGCTCGCCGATGTCGTAGACGCGGCAGACGTGGCGGTGCGAGATCTGCCGCGCCACGCTGACCTCGCGATGGAAGCGCGCCAGCGCGGCGCCGTTGGACGACAGCGATTCGGCGAGGAACTTCAGCGCCACGGGCTGGGAGAGCTTGAGGTCGTCGGCGCGGTAGACCTCCCCCATCCCGCCGCGTCCGAGGAGACCGACGATGCGGTAGCGTCCGGCCACGACGTCGCCGGGGATGAAGCGTGCGTTGTCGATGGCGCCACGCGGCTGGGTCGACAGCGACGGCGCCGATGCCGGCCAGACCGCGGTGGCGTCGGCCATCACCGGCGTCTCGAGGAAATCCGCCGCCACTCGCGAGAAGCGCAGCATCGACTCGACCTCGACGCGCAGGGTGGCGTCGCCCGCGCACTCTTCGTCGAGATAGCGCTGCAGCGCGTCCCCATCGCGTTCCAGCGCGCCGGCGAAGAGCTCGTCGACGCGGCGCCAGCGCTCCGTCTTAACGGCTCCCTCCCTCGGCCAGCTCGCGATAGAGCCATGCCTTGGCGCGCGTCCATTCGCGGCGGACCGTCATCGCCGAGATGCCGACCACTTCCGCGGTCTCGTCGATGCCCAGTCCCGCGAAGTAGCGCAGCTCGACGATGCGCGCCTTCCGCGGGTCGTGCGATTCGAGCGCGCGCAACGCGTCGTCGAGGACGACGTGATCGACGGGCGGCTGCTGCACGACGGTCTCCGCGGCAGCGTCGAGCGGGACATGCACGGCGCCCGCACCGCGCTTGTCGCGCAGTTGGGCGCGGGCGTGGTCGGTGAGGATGTGACGCATGACCTGCGCGCAGACGCCAAAGAAGTGCGCGCGGTCCTGCCACGACGACGGCGCACCGCCGCACAACCGCACGAAGGCCTCGTTCACGAGCGCGGTCGGCTGCAGGGTGTGCGCCGAGTCCTCGCGGCGCATCTGGCGCGCGGCGATGCGGCGCAGCTCCGCGTACACGAGCGGCGTCAATTGCTCCAGCGCGTTACGGTCGCCGCGGCCCCACTCGGCGAGAAGACGCGTGATCTCCATCAAAGGTGAACACTTTGGGGCCGGTTCGTCGCTTCGTCAATTTGGAGGAACAAAATGATGACCGCAACGAACGACACTCGCAGACGCATGATCTCCGCATCCTGCTGCATCGCCCTGGCTGTCTTCTTTCTCGCCAATCCGTTCCTGCGCTGGGGCGTACGCGGCGAGGCCGCGTCGACCGGACAGATCGCGCTGATGGGCTTCATCGCGCCGGTCCACGTGGCGCTGATGATCGGCGCGGTGCTCGGCATCACCCAGGTGCTGCGGCGGAAAGCCGACCGCACGGGCCTCATCGGCGCCGCACTGGCCATCATGGGCTGGGTGATCGGCAGCCGGATCATGGTCGTCGGCCAGTTGCAGGCGCTGCTGGCGAACGGCGTCCCCGGCGTCCCCGCCGATGCGCTGGGAAAGATGTTCCAGCATGCGCCGCTGGTGTTCGTCAGCATCATTCCGGTCGGCCTGCTGTTCCCGATCGGCCTGATCGTCCTCGGCATCACGATCTTCGTGGTGCGTCCGGTGAACCGCTGGATCGGCGCGCTGCTGGCCATCGGCGGCGTGCTCTTTCCCCTCGGCCGCGCGGTGGGACACGAGTGGGCGATCGTGTCGTGCGACGTCGTGCTGGCGACGACGTTCGCGCTGATCGGCTGGCAGATCGTGACGCGCCCCGAGGTGTGGGGCGCGGAGGAGCCGGTACACTAGCGGCGTGGCGAAGAGTCCATCCATCACCATCGAAGCAGCGGGCCGCGAAGTCACGATCACGAATCCTGACAAGGTCTTCTTTCCGCGCGCGGGCTACACGAAGCTCGACCTCGTGAACTATTACGCAGCGGTCGCGGACGGCGCGCTGCGCGGCATCGCGTCGCGGCCGTTCGTGATGAAGCGCTACGTGGACGGCGCGGACGGCGAGCCGTTCTACCAGAAGCGCGCGCCGGACAAGCGCCCCGACTGGTTGGAGACCGTGGAGCTGAAGTTCCCCTCGGGGCGCACGGCCGAGGAGCTGGTGATCCGCAACGCGGCGCAGCTCCTGTGGGTGGTGAACCTCGGCTGCATCGACCTCAATCCGCATCCGGTGCGCGCGGACGATCTCGAGCATCCGGACGAGCTGCGCGTGGACCTCGATCCCGGTCCGGGCGTGAGCTTCGACGACGTGCGCCGCGTGGCGCTGGTCGTGCGGGAGGTGCTGGAGGAGCACGGCCTGCGCGGCTGGCCGAAGACGTCCGGCTCGCGCGGCATCCACATCAACGTGCGCATCGAGCGGCGCTGGTCGTTCGACCAGGTGCGCCGCGCCGCGCTGGCGATCGCGCGCGAGGTGGAGCGGCGCGTTCCGGAGATCGCCACGAGCAAGTGGTGGAAGGAGGAGCGCCACGGCGTCTTCCTCGACTACAACCAGAACGCGAAGGACCGCACCGTGGCCTCGGCCTGGTCGGTCCGGCCGACCCCCGACGCGCGCGTCTCGATGCCGCTGCAATGGGACGAAGTGCCGGATGTCGATCCGGCGGCGTTCACGCTCGTCACGGCGCCGGCGCGGTTCGCGGAGCGCGGCGATGCGTCGATCGGCATCGACGAGTCCGCGGGCTCGCTGGAGAAGCTGCTGGAGCTCTCCGCCGCGCAGGAAGCGGCCGGACTCGGCGACGCGCCGTGGCCTCCGAATTACAAGAAACAGGACGGCGAGCCGCCGCGCGTGGCGCCGTCGAAGAAGAAGAAAGAGAAGAGCGCTACGGGGCGGCGCGAGTCGACGCAGCCGCTGATCACGGTGGCCAAGGCGGAGCACAAGGCGGACGCGCTGGCGGGACTCGAACGGTGGAAAGCGCGGCATCCCGAGGCGGCGGCGCTGCTGGCGGTCGACGATGTGCTTGTGGATGCGATGCGGGGGCGGTCGAGTACGTGGACGCGGGTGCGCGTGAATCTGCGCAATGTGCCGGAGGGGGAGCGTCCCGCGGAGGAGACGCCGGATCCGGATTACGAATTTAGTTTATCCCGAGCGTAGCGAGGGATCTCCGGTGCACCCACGATGCTCATGCCACAAGCTGCGCGGGTGCACCGGAGATCCCTCGCTACGCTCGGGATAAACTGCAAGAATCCTACTTCCCGAACACCCGCGCCAGCTCGTATGCGGGCGTGACTTCGAGCTGGTCGTAGCGGCAGTCCTGCGGGGGCTTGTCGGGACGCCAGCGTTTGAAGTGGGCGGCGTGGCGGAAGCGGGTGCCCTGCATGTGGTCGTAGGAGACTTCGACGACGCGCTCGGGGCGGAGCGGTTCCCACGACAGGTCCTTGCCGCGATTCCAGCGGCTCTGGGCGCCGGGCAGGCGCTGCCCTTTCTCGCTGGCCTCGGTCTGGGCCTCGGCCCAGTCGCGCCACGGGTGATTCTCGAGCGCGTTCTCGCGCAGCGGGGCCAGTTCGTCGACGAGCTTCTTGCGCACCACGTTGGTGAACGCCGAGGTCACGCCGACGTTGTGCAGGGTGCCGTGGTCGTCGTAAAGGCCGAGGAGGAGGGAGCCCACCATCGTGCCGGGACCGTTCTTGTGCCAGCGGAAGCCGGCCACGACGCAGTCCGCGGTGCGGGAGTGCTTGACCTTGATCATGGTCCGCTCGCCGGCGCGGTACGGCGAGTCGAGGCGCTTGGCCATGACGCCGTCCAGCCCCGCGCCTTCGAAGCGCTGGAACCAGTCCTCGGCCAGCGCGCGGTCGTGCGTCGCGGGCGAGAGGTGCACGGGCGCGGCGGCTTCGCCGAGGACGCGCTCGAGACGCTCGCGGCGCACTTCGAGCGGCAGCTCGCGCAGGTCTTCGTCGCCGAGGGCCAGCAGGTCCCAGGCGACGAACGACGCCGGCGACTGCTCGGCGAGCAGCTTCACTCGCGACGCGGCGGGGTGGATGCGCAGCAGCAGCGCCTCGAAATCGAGTCCCTGCGCGCCAACGATCACGATCTCGCCGTCGAGCACGCAGCGCTCCGGCAGCGCGGCCGTCAGCGGCGCGACGAGCTCCGGAAAGTAGCGGTTCAGCGGCTTCTCATCGCGGCTCTGCAGCGTGATCTCGTCGCCGTCGCGGAAGACCAGCGTGCGGAAGCCGTCCCACTTCGGCTCGAACTGCCAGCCCTCCCCCTCGGGGAGTGCGTCGGCGGCGGAGGAAAGCATGGGGGCGAGAGGGGGAGAGAACGGCAGCGTCACGGGACGTATCGTATAGGAGTGTGTTTCGCGGAGCGTCTATGGAGTGCGGCGACCGCAGGCGCCGCTTTCACTGCCTTCGGTGCCACAGCGACTCCGGGACCACGAACGGCAGTCAAAGCGGCGTCTGCGGCCGCCGCAGTCCATAGCGCTCCGCGTAGGGTTAGAACGGGTGCTCGAAGCTGAGGTAGAGGAAGACTCCGCGGTCGCCGCCGTTGGCGATGGGGAAGGCGAGGCCGGGGACGATCTGGAGGCCGGAGGGGAAGTCGTGGGCCCAGCGGATGCCGGGGCTGACGAGGAACTGGTCCTCTTCGTTCCAGGTGGCTTCGAGGAGGACGTTGAATTTGGGGGCGGCGAGCCAGACGACGCTTTGGCCGAGGGTGATCGTCGAGTCGGAGTCGGCGAAGGTGGCGCCGGCGTTGGAGTGGGCGGCGAAGCGTTCGTTGAGGTCGACGCTGAGGGGCAGGTTCACTTGCAGCGCGGTGGAGCTGTCGTCGCCGGTGGGGAGGAGTACGGAGAGGCGCGGGGCGAAGGCGACCGGGCCGCCTTCGACGCCGAGGAGCTGGTAGCGGTAGTTCAGGGCCACGTCGCCGAGGTCGCCGTCGGAGACGGGAACGCTGTAGCTGACCTGATGGCGCTGCGAGAAGGCCGGCCATTCCTGGGTGAACGACGCGGCCCAGCCGCCGCCGCGGCGGCGGTCGAAGGTGGTGATGTGCTGCACCACGCCGGGCGGCTGGTTGTAGGCCTCTTCGATGAAGAAGCTGTTGTCGCGGATGGCTTCCTGCGCGGAGACGGTCGAGGCGAGCAGCAGCAGCAACAGAAACGCCTTACGCATGGGCGGCAACCTCGGCGGCGGGCAGCGGCTGCGCAATCGCGGCGAGGACTTCCTCGGCGGCGAGCACTCTTTCGATGTCGACGAGCAGGGCGAATGTCTTTTCGGTAGTCACGAGGCCGAGAAGATACTCGATGCGCACGCTCATGCCGAACGACGGCGGCGGCTGGATGTCGGCGGGCGTGAGCTCGACGACCTGGCTGACGGCGTCGGCCATGACGCCCATCGTGGCGCGCTCGCCGTTGAGGGGCAGCTCGACGATGACGACGCACGTGCGGCGCGTGACTTCGCTCTCCGGGCGGCCGAACTTCACCGCCAGGTCGACGACCGGCACGACCAGGCCGCGCAGGTTGACCACGCCGCGGATCCACGGCGGCGTGCCGGGGACGCGGGTCGGCGCGTCGTAGCCGACGATCTCGCGGACGTGGGTGACGCCGACGGCGTACTGCTCGCCGCCGATCGCAAAGGTGAGGTACTGACTCTTATCGCTCATGAGGCTCCTCAGAACGACACGAAGTCGTGATCGTGGCCGTTGCCGCGGGCGGGCTTGCGCGCGGGGGCCTGGGGCGCGGCGAACACCGGCGCGGTGTCGCCGAAGCGCGGCGAGAGCGCCGGGCGGGCGGCGGCGGGGCGGTGGATGTTCGAACGGCCGTTGCCGCCGATCTTGAAGAAGGCGATGAGCTGCTGCAGGGCCTCGGCCTGCGCGGCTACTTCTTCGGCCGTCGACGCCAGCTCCTCGGCCGCCGCTGCGGCGCGCTGCGTGACCTGGTCGACGCTGGAGAGCGCCTTGTTGATCTGCGTGACGCCGACGGCCTGCTCGTTGGAGGCGGCGGAGACTTCCTGCACGAGGTCGGCGGTCTTGCGGATCGACGGCACGAGGTCGGTGAGCAGCGTGCCGGAGCGCTCGGCGATGCTGACGCTGGACGAGGCGCGCTCGCTGATCTCCTTGGCCGCTTCCTGGCTGCGCTCGGCCAGCTTGCGCACCTCGGTGGCGACGACGGCGAAGCCGCGTCCGTGCTCGCCGGCGCGCGCCGCCTCGATCGCGGCGTTCAGGGCGAGGAGGTTGGTCTGATAGGCGATCTCCTCGATGATGGAGATCTTCTTGGCGATCGACTTCATGGCGCCGACGGTGTCGGAGACGGCCTGCCCGCTCTCGGCCGCGTCGCGCGCGCCCTTGAGGGCCATGGTCTCCATGCTGCTGCTGTTCTCGGCGTTCTGGGTGATGGACGCGCTCATCTCCTCGAGGCTCGACGTCGTCTCCTCGACGGCGGCGGCCTGCTCGCTCGTGCCCTGCGACAGCGACTGCGACGCGCCGGAGACCTGCGTCGACGCGGCGGTGAGCGCGTCGGCGGCGGAGCGCACTTCGCCGAGGACCTGGGCCAGCTTGCCGACCATGACCACCAGCGCGTTGCCGAGGGCGTCCTTCGTGGAGCGCGGCGTGACGGTGACGGTGAGATCGCCGTCGGCGATGACGCGGGCGGTGTCGACCATCTGCCGCAGCGCCACGACCATGCGCTGCATCGACTCGAGCAGCTTCCCGGTCTCGTCGGTGGAGTCGGCCTGGATCTCCATCTCCAGGTCGCCCTCGGCCAGACGATCGGCGACGAGCACGGCCATGTTCAGGCGGCGGGTGATGCCGCGCGTGATGACCCAGGCGAAGAGGACCATCGCGGCCAGTGCGCTGAAGGCGATGGCCATGATGGCCTGTTTGGACGTGGCCGCCGCTTCATCGCCGCCGGCCTGCGAGGTCATGGTGTCTTTCTCCATGCGGTCGCTCAGTGTGGCCATCTCGGCCTCGAGCTTGGAGAACGAGGCCATGAACTCGCTCATCCTGGCGTTGGCGGCCGCGGAGTCGCGCGGCGCGAGCGTGACGATCTCCTCGGCCAGGCCGATGTAGCGCGCCAGCGGTCCTTCGACGTGGCGGAGCGCGGACTGCGTCTCGCGCGTCAGCGACATCTCTTTATTGCGGGTGATGCTCTCGCGGAAGAGCGCGGCGTGCTCGGCAAGGTCCTTCTGGACCTGGGCGTGCGCGGCCGCGTCGGTGCGCTGCGCGGCGAGCAGGGCAGCCAGGACGTCGGCGCGCAGGGCGTCGTGCATCATGTCGGCCTCGAGGTGATTCCGCAGGGCCTGCGAGTTGACAACGATGTCGTCCATGGCGCGGTCGATGGAGGTGATCCCCCAGTAGCCGCCGTAGCCGACCGTGGCCACGAGCACCGCGCCGAGGAGGCCGAGGGCCGCCAGTTTCTTTCCTACCGTCAAAGTGAAGTTCATCGTTGTCTCCGGATGGCTGAAGTGAATGCGAGAGCGGCGTCGGCGAGACGCTGCAGAGGGAGTACGGAGTGGACGCCGCCGCGCGCGATGGCTTCCTTCGGCATGCCGAAGACGGTGCACGTGGCTTCGTTCTGGGCGAAGGTGTAGGCGCCGGCCTGGTGCATGGCCAGCATGCCGGCGGCGCCGTCGTCGCCCATGCCGGTCATGATCACGCCGAGGGCGTTCGGGCCGGCGGCGTGTGCGACGGAGCGGAACAGCACGTCGACGCTCGGCTTGTGACGAGACACCACCGGCCCGTCGGAGAGCTCGGCGTAATACGCGTCGCCGCGGCGGCGGACGAGCAGGTGGCGATTGCCGGGCGCGACGAGGGCCAGGCCGGGCGCGAAGCGATCGCCGTCGCGCGCTTCGCGCACTTCGATCGTGGCGATCTCGTCGAGGCGCCGGGCGAAAGCGGCGGTGAAAACCTCGGGCATGTGCTGCACGATGGCGATGGGAGGGGCGTTCGCGGGCATGCGCTCGAGGAACTCGCGAATCGCCTCGGTGCCGCCGGTGGACGCGCCCGCGGCGATGATCGTCTCGGCGGGAGTGGCCGCGTTGGCGATCGGCGCGATTTTCTTCTCCGCGACGGCTACGCCTTTGACGCTCAGACGCGCTTTCGACGCGGCGCGCAGCGTGTCGACAAGCGACGCGGCGGAGTCGTTCAGGAAATCGCGCACGCCGAGGCGCGGCTTGGTGACGACGTCCACGGCGCCGTGCTCCAGCGCGCGGATGGCGGCCTGCGTGCCGCGCTCGGCCAGCGCGGAACAGATCACGACCGGGATCGGGTCGCTGGCCATGAGCCGGCGGAGGAAGGTCAGGCCGTCCATGTTTGGCATGGCCAGGTCGAGGAGGATGACGTCGGGACGGCGGTTCTCGATCCTGCGGAAGCCGAGCAGCGGATCGGCGGCGGTGGCGACGGTGACGTCGCCCTGCGTCTCGAGGATCTTCGTCACGGCCAGCCGTACGACGGCGGAGTCGTCAACGACGAGGACGTGCATCGCGCACCTCCTCCGGGAGCGGAACGTAGATGGTCGGCCCGACGCTGCGGACGCGGTCCGTCCAGCGGCTGAGACTCTCGGAGTGGCCGAGGAGGATGTGGCCGTCCGGCGCGAGCCGGGCCAGGAGACGCTCGATGACGCGCGTCTTCGAGGCGTCGTCGAAGTAGATCAGCACGTTGCGGCAGAAGATCAGGTCGAAGGGACCGGTGACGGGATAGACGTCGTCGTTCAGGTTGAGGCGCGCGAACTGGATCATGGAGCGCAACTCGGGCTTCGCCTTCATCCACCCTTCCTGCGTGCGGCGGCCGCGCATCATCCAGGCCTTGAGCAGCGGCTGCGGGATGTTGGCGGCACGCTCGATGGGCCAGAGGCCTTCGCGCGCATGCTCCAAGACGCGCGTGGAGAGATCGGTGGCCACGACTTCGATGCGCCACTCCGGGTCGTCGGCGAACGCGGCGCCGAGGAGCATGGCGATGGAGTACGGCTCTTCACCGGTCGAGCAGGCGGCGCTCCAGACGCGGACCGACTTCGCGCGCCGTCCGGCGGCGGCATCTGCGCGGAGCGTGGGGACGATCGCGTTCTGCAGGTAGTCGAACTGGCGCGGCTCGCGGAAGAAGTGCGTCTCGTTGGTGCAGATGGCGTCGAGCATCTTCACCAGCTCGCCGGCCCGGTCTTCGACGCACATGCGGTAGTAGGCGGCGAACGAGCGCGCGCCGAGCTGGCGCACGCGGCGCCCGAGGCGGCTGATGAGCAGCGCCTTCTTCAGCGTGGAGAGGTGAATGCCGGCCTCGCGGTAGATGAGCTGCTGGAAGAGTGAGAACTCTTCGTCGTTCAGCGACAGCGCGAACGTCCCGTCGGAGGCGTGCTGCGTCCTCGTGGCGGTGGCGAGCATCACGCCGTCACCTCGGCACTCTCGACGGAGCGGAGCAGCGTCGGGACGTCGAGGATGAGCGCCACGCGCCCGTTGCCGGTGACGGCGGACGCGGAGATGCCGGCCGCACGGTCGAAGGTGCGCGGCAGCGGCTTGACCACGATCTGCTGGCTGCCGAGCAGCTCGTCGACGACGAAGCCGGCCGACGCGGAGCCGTGGCGGACGACGAGGAGATTCTCGCGCTCCGCGCGCTCCTCGCCGAGGGCGAACCAGGTGCGGAGACGGACGAAGGGGAGCGGCTCGCCGCGGAGAAGCGTGACGCCCGAGGCAGTGGAGGAGTGCTGTTGGCCGGACTGCATGTCTTCGATGTCGTCGAAGGCGAGGCATTCGAGGACGGACTCGAGGGGGACGATGTAGTGCTCGCCGGCGACGCGGACGGCGAAGCCGTCGATGATGGCCAGGGTGAGCGGGAGGTGGATGGCGATGGCGGTGCCGGCGCCCGGCTCGCTGGCGATCTCGACGCGGCCGTGCACGGCTTCGATGTCGCGGCGGACGACGTCCATGCCGACGCCGCGGCCGGAGGTCGCGGTGACGGAGCCGGCGGTGGAGAAGCCGGGCTGGAAGAGCAGCGCGTCGAGCTGCGCGTCGCTGAGTCGCGCGTCGGCAGCGACGAGGCCGCGCTCGACGGCGGCCGCGGCTACGGCGCGGCGGTCGATGCCGCCGCCGTCGTCGATGACGTCGATGCGCACGCTGGCGCCGTCGTGCGAAGCGCGGACGCGGATCGTGCCGCACGCTTCCTTGCCGGCCAGCGTGCGCGCGTCGGGCGGCTCGATGCCGTGATCGACGGCGTTGCGGATCATGTGTGTGAGCGGGCCGCGCAGGTGCTCGACGACGCTGGTGTCGATCTCGACGTCTTCCCCTTCGACGATGAGACGCGCCTCCTTCCCCGAGGCGGCGGCCAGGTCGCGGACGGTGCGGGCGTGCTGCCGGAGCGTCGGTCCCAGCGGGACCATGCGCGACTGCATGACCACTTCCTGCAGGTCGATGTGCAGGCGGTCGGCTTCGCGGAACGTTTCGAGGAGGTCGGTGCGCGAGGCGCCGGACTCGATCATCTGGCGCAGGCGTCCGCGAGCGATGGCGATCTCGCCGGTGAGGTCGACGAGGCGATCGAGCCGGCGGACGTCGACGCGCAGGCTGCTGGCGCGCGTACCACGGGCGGTCTGCGACTCGTCGGCCGCGGTGACGACGCCGTGCGCCGTCCCGTGCGCCTCGGCGGCGAGCTCGGTGAGCGCGCGCATGACGTCGACGGCGTTCGGCGAAAGAGGCGCGTCGCCTTGGACGGCCTCCTGCACGGTGGCCTTGAGGGCGTCGACGGCGCGCAGGAGCAGCGACGCGGCGCGGCGGTCGTACTGCAGGGCGCGGCCGCGCAGCAGATCGAGCACGTCTTCGACGCGGTGCGCGAGCTCGGCCACGGCGTCGAAGCCGACGCAGGCGGCGTTGCCCTTGATGGTGTGCGCGGCGCGGAAGATCTCCTGGAGCAGATCGTCCGAGGCGGGGTGCTTCTCGAGCGTGAGGAGCGACTGCTCCATCGCGGCGAGGTTCTCGCGCGCCTCCTCGACGAATACGGCGAGAAGGGCGGTGCGGTCGATATCGTTGTTGAGATCGGACATAAGGTCAGACGTAGGAAATCAGACGTAGCGAAGCAGGGCGGTGCCGTCGTCGGTGCGGAAGCGGAGCTTGCGGCCGCGGTTGCCGCGCACGTCTTCATTCACGAGGGGGATGCCGTGCTCGCGCACGAAGTCCTCGGCGGCCTGCACGTTGCGGTCGGCGAAGGTGGTGGCGCCGTTGCGGAAGGCGGTCAGCACGCACGCGCCGCCGAAGATCTTGGCGCGCAGGCGGTGCAGGTCGGCGCCGAGGTCGAGCAGCCGGTCGAGCAGCGCGGGGTTCGCGCCATCGCCATAGCGTTCAGGCTGATCGTTGCCGGCGCCGACAGGCAGGAGATAGTGGTTCATGCCGCCGATGCGGGCGCTCTCATCCCAGAGGCAGAGCGAGACGCACGAGCCGAGGATGGTCGTGATCTCCAGCGGCTTCGCGGAGACGACCAGCCCGCCCGGCGGCAGGTAGCGCGTGGCGATGTGGACGACCCACGTCTCCCCTCCGGCCTCGTGGATCAGCGGCGCGCCGTTCATGCGAGTGAGCAGGCCGCCGCGCTGAGCGTGGTGGTGTGGAGGGCCATGGCCGCGTGCGTGCCGAGGAGCTCGAAGAGCTCGCGGTCGACGGCCTCGATGCCGCTCTTGTGCTGCAGGAGGCGGAAGAGGGCGATGACGCCGGTGACGTTGTCGGCCAGGACGAGGGGGACGACGGCGGTGAGGTGCTGCTCGCCGGCAGCGGCCAGAGGATCGCCCGCTTCGCCGCGGATCCAGATCTCGCCGCTGCGGATGCACTGGCCGATGCGGCCGCGGTCGGCCGGCAGGGCGCGGAACTGCACGGCGTCGATGCCGAACGACGCGGCCAGCGTCAGCTTGCCGGGCTGCAGACCGAGCTCGAAGATGGCCAGCTCTTCGCAGCCGACGAGGTTGATGATGATCTCCTGGATGGCGGCCAGCACTTCCTCGCGATCCAGGGTGGAGTGGAGGCGGAAGCTGGCCACGTAGAGGCTGGTGAGATTGGCGTGCTGCTGCTCGAGCTCCATGGCCTCGCGCTCGCGGCGCAGGTTCTCGGCCGCGGTGTCGGCGAGCTGCTGCTGGGTCTGGGCGAGCTGCAGGCGCAGCCGCTCGTTCTCGCGCAGCAATTCATTGCTGTGGCGGGCGACGTTCTGCTGCACGCGCTGGATGTAGTTGCTCTTCTCGTCGTTGCTCTGGTTCGACACTTCGGGGTCTCCTATTGACCGATGTAGCAGCGGACCTTCGTCATCAGCTCGACGTTGTTGACCGGCTTGGTGACGTAGTCGGTGCAGCCGAGCTCATAGCCCGACTCGACGTTCTGCTCTTCGCCGCGCGTGGTGACCATGATGATGGGCGTGTCGCGCGTGGCCTCGTGCTGCCGCAACTGCTGCACGGCCTCGAAGCCGTTCATGCGCGGCATGACCACGTCCATGAGGATGAGGTCGGGGTGCTCGCTGAGCGCCTTCTCGACGCCTTCCTGGCCGTCGCGGGCGGTGACGACCTGCCAGTGCTTGCTGAGAATCATCTTGTGCATGAGCAGCACGGTCTGTGAGTCGTCCACCAGCAGAATCTTCTTCGTCATCTCGTCTCCTTGGTTGGCCGGCCCGTTCGCGTTCGCGGGCTGGCGTGAGGCACCGAACGCCCTGCCGGACGCGAACGTCGGAACGGCGCTCGGGCGGCAGAATAGAAATCCCTGAAAGAGGGTGATGCCCGCGGCGCGCAGCATCTGCGCGTCCTCGTCGGTCTCGACGCCCTCGGCGATCACGGTCGCGCCGACGGCGTTGGCCAGCGACACCACGGAGCGCACGATCTCGAGCTGGTACGGACTGGTGGTCAGCCCCTTCACCAGGAAGCGGTCCAGCTTGTAGTAGTCGGGCCGCGTGTCGAGGATCATCCGGTAGTTCGAATTCCCCTCTCCGATGTCGTCGAGAGCGATGGCGCAGCCGCGGGCGCGCAGCTTTTCGATGGCGGCGCAGAAAGCCGGTCCGGTCTGCGGTGCGTACTCGACGATCTCGAAGATCAGGCGGTCGAGGGCGATGCCGGCCAATTCGGCGTGCTCGGCGACGTGCTCGGCAAAGTGCGCGTCGCGCGTGAGCGTCGCGGCGTGCACATTGATGGCGATCTTCGCGTGACCGTCGAGCGGCGCCGCCGCAGCCAGCGCGCCGGCCACGCAGGCGCGGTCGACGCGCACTTCCTCGTGCTTGCGGCGGACGTACTCGAAGAGCGTGTCGGCGGCGTGCACGTTCGTCCCGGCCGGACCGCGCGCCAGTGCCTCGTAAGCGTGCAGCACGTAGGCGTCGCCGGCGGTCCGCACGATGGGCTGGAAGAGAAACGACATCCCTCCCGGCGCGAGGATGACGTCGATCAGCGGCACGACCGCGCTCAGGACGGCACCGCCAGCAGGTCGTCGACGACGCGGGCCATGGTCTGCAGCGGGATCGGCTTGCGGAGGAAGACGTCGAGCCCGAGCTGCCGCCCCGTCGCTTCCGCGCTGTCGGTGGGGTTGGCGGTCATGATGACCATCCGCACGGCGAGACTGCGGTCGCGCACGAAGCGGAGGATGTCCAGCCCCTCGCGGCCGTCGGTGCCGGCCAGGCGGAGGTCGACGATGGCCACGTCGTAACGGCGCGTGGCCAGCAACGCTTCGGCCTCCTCACGCTCGGCGGCCGTGTCGACGGTGGCGCCGAGCCGCGTGAAGTAGCTCTTGATGGAGGAGGTGATGACGTGTTCGTCATCGACGACGAGAATATTGCGCATGTTGTTTGTGGGGGGCACGTCGTTGGACCGATGTGCTGGGGGCCACTATCGCAAGCGCGCTGCCATACCTGTGGCATGCCTGCCACGTCGCCGCTCGCCGTTTGGAATGTGAGAGTTGACGTTCGCGCGCCGATTCAGTGACGGCGGGCGATTTCAATCATTGGGACGGCGATTTCGAATCCTTGGACAAGGTTACGCCGTACTTTTTCAATTTGTAGTACAGCGTGTTGCGCGGCAGGCCGAGCTTCTTTGCCGCGCGCTCGACGGAGCCGCCTTCGAGCGCCAGCACGCGGCGGATGTAGCGCTCTTCCGCCTCCACCAGCGAGACGATCGCGCCGTCGTCCTCGACCGCGGCCGCGCGCGGCGTGAACTGCAGCGCCAGCTCGGCGCGATGAATGGTGTCGCCGCGCGCGAAGAAGACGGCCCGCTCGAGCACGTTGCGCAGCTCGCGCAGGTTGCCCGGCCAGGAGTAGGACTGCAGCGCTTCGAGTGCGTCGTCGCCGAGGCGGAGGTGCTGGCCGCTCTTCCCGGTCAGACTTTCGAGCATGCGCGCGGCCACCACGCCGATGTCCTCGATGCGCTCGCGCAGCGGCGGCAGGCGCAGGACGATGGTGCTGATGCGGAAGAAGAGGTCCATGCGGAACGTCTTCTCCTGGACGAGCTGCCGCAGGTCGTGATGGGTGGCGGCGATGAGCCGCACGTCGACCTGCCGGTCGCGCACTTCGCCGAGCCTGCGGAAGCGCTGCTCTTCGAGCACCTTCAACAGCTTCGGCTGCACCTGCAGGTCGACGTCGCCGATCTCGTCGAGGAAGAGCGAGCCGTGGTCCGCGACTTCGAGCAGGCCCTGCTTGGCCTCCACGGCGCCGGTGAACGCGCCGCGCTCGTGGCCGAACAGCTCCGTCTCCAGAAACTCGCGCGACAGGCCGGCGCAGTTGAGGTCGAGGAACGGCTCGTCGGCGCGCGGCCCGTTCGCGTGGAGCCAGCGCGCCAGCACGCCTTTGCCGGAGCCGGTCTCCCCCTGCAGCAGCACCGGATGCTCGCCCTCGCTGACGCGCTCGGCTTCGGCCGCGAGGCGGCGGATGGCGTCGCTGCTGCCGAGGAACGGGTCGAGCATGCGCGAGGACGACTGCGCCTTCACGGCCTTGCTGTTGCGGCGGTCGCGCTGGCTTTCGATCAGGCGCTCGAGGATGACCAGCAGCGCCGGGAGCTCGATCGGCTTGGTGAGGAAGTGATCCGCGCCTTCGCGGATGGCGGCCACGGCGATGTCGATGGAGCCGTGCGCGGTGAGCACGACCGTGGCCGCCGTCGACCCCGACTGGCGGAGCTGCGGCAGGACGTCGAGCGCGGTGCCGTCGGGCAGCGAGTAGTCGAGGACGATGGCGTCGGGACTGCTGGTCCGGGCCCGCTCCAGCGCGCCCTGGCAGCTCATGGCCTCGGCCACTTCGAAGCCGTGCGCCGTCAAAAACTTCTTGAGCGCGATGCGAATCGCTGCCTCGTCATCGACGATGAGCACCGTTCGTCTGGCCATGTCACTCCATCATGTCGGAAATCCGTTCCAGTGAGAACAGCACCACGCCGCCGCCGCCCGCGCCGTTGGCGGCGGTGATGCGGCCGCCGTGGGCCTCGACGATCTTCTGCGCGATGGCCAGTCCGAGGCCCGTGCCGCCGCGGCGGCGGGTGAAGAAGGGGTCGAAGATGCGTGGGATGTCGGCCACCGCGAAGCCGGGGCCGGAGTCGTACACGGCGCAGGTGACGTCGCTGTCATCCGAGCCGAGGATGGCCACGCGCGCCACGCCGCCCGCGGGCGTGTAGTCGACGGCGTTCTTGAGCAGGTTCTCGAGGACCTGCAGGATGCGGCCCTTGTCGGCGCGCACGGCCGGGACCGAGTCGGGGATCGACGTCTCGATGGTCACACCGCGCTGCACGCAATGCGGACCGACGGAACGGATGGCCTGCGCCACGATGGACGGCAGGTCGGCGCGGGAGAAGACGTAGCGCGGCGGCTTGCCGTATTCGAGCAGGTCGGTCATGAGCTGCGTCAGGCGGTCGACCTGCTCGCGCAGGGTGACGACGAACTCGGTCATCCCCTTCTCGTCGAGCTCCGGCTCGTGCGCGTCGACCATGGCCGAGATGCCGAACAGCGGATTGCGCACCTCGTGCGCGACGCCGGCCACGAGCGAGCCCATGGCCGCGAGCTGCTCGCTGCGCTGCAGCGATTGCTGCAACGCCAGCACTTCGGTGATCTCGAAGGCGACGATCACGGCCGCGACGCGGTCCTCGGTGTCGTGCTCGCGGCGGGTCACACGGATGGACCAGATCCGGCCCGCCGCGTCGGTGAGCTCGCGGGTCACGGATCTCGTGGCGCCGTCGAGACCGCGCACGGCCTCGGCCAGCTGGCCGTCGCCAACCTTCTCGATCGGCATCCCGACGACCTGCTGGTAGCCGCCGGCCAGCCACTCGGCGGCGGTGCGGTTGACGCGCACGACCTGGCCGTCTTCGTCGAGCAGGAGGATGGGCGTGTCGACGGAGTCGAACGTGCCGCGCCACTCGGCCGCGGCCCGCGAGATCAGCCGCTCGATCGTGGAGCGCTGCTCCTCGGCGACCTGCGCCGCGGAGATGTCGGCCATCGCACCGACCATGCGCACCGGCTTCCCAGCCCGGTCGCGCACGACGTAGGCGCGCTCGTGAACCCAGGCGAACGTGCCGTCGGCGCGGAGGAAGCGGTACTCCTCTTCCCACGACGCCTCGTCGGACTGCAGCACGGTGAAGACGTGCGTGGCCACGCGCTCGAGGTCCTCGGGATGCACGCGGTACTGCCAGCCGTCGTACGTCTCGTCGTCGATGTCGGTGCGCCCGAAGAGACGGTGGAACATCTCGCTGCGCCAGACGGAGTTCGTGGCCAGGTCCCAGTCCCACAGCGCGTCTTTCGTGGCCTGCGAGACGAGCCGGAAACGCTCTTCGCTGCGCACCAGCTCGCGGGTGGCCGTGCGGCTGTCGGTGACGTCGCGCACGAACATCACGGCCTCGTCGCCGTCGATGGCCAAAATGCGCCCTTCGAGGTCGCGCATCGCGCCGCGCACGGGCACGGGCATCTCGATGACCTGCACGCGCCCCGTCCGGAACGCCGCGTCGACACGCTCGACCAGTTCGCGGGCGACGGCAGGCGGGAGAAGGTCGGTCATCTTCCGCCCGACCACGGCCGCGGCCCGCAGTTGCGCGTCGAGCTCGCGGCCGAGGAGCACTTCGCGGTAGACGAGGTCGCGGCCGAAACGGAGCACGGTGTCGGGCGTGGCCTCGAACGCCACGCGCCACGCGGCGTCGCTCTTCGAACTGCGGCGCGTCTTCCGCGCGACCCAGGCCCCCGCCGCCACTAATGCCGCGGCCGCAACTAACCGCGCGATCACGCCGTCCCTCCGCTGCTCCACCCCAGGCCGGGTTCGACACAACCGGCGGAGACGAGAACACTCGCGGCGAAACGCTGGACGCGGGCCTGGGGCATGGGAACGGCCGCCATTGAAGCGCGGCATCGACGGCAATGCAAGTTGGGGAACGGGTGGCTTGGACGTTAACGAACGTCGCTTGGACTTGAGGAACGGGGGTTGGGCGTGACTGAAGGTTGGGTTGGATCTTGGAGAACATGGGTTGGGTGTGACCGAACGTTGGGTTGGACTTGACCGAACATCGATCGGACCTGACGGAACGTTGGGTTGGACCTGACCGAACATTGATCGGACCTGACGGAACGTTGGATTGGACCTGAGAGACGCTGGGTTGGGCCTGACCAAACGTTAAGTTGAACCCGACCGAACGTGAGTTGAACCTGAGCGAACGTTGGGTTGGGCCTGACCAAACGTGGGTTGGACTTGACCGAACGTCGATCGGACCTGACGGAACGTTGGGTTGGACCTGAGAGAACGTTCGGTTGGGCGTGACCGAACTTGGGTTGGACCCGACCGAACGTGGGTTGAACCTGAGCGAACGTTGGGTTAGGCCTGACCGAACGTGGGTTGGCCCTGAGCGAACGTTGGGTTGGACTTGACCGAACGTTGGGTCGGCGCTGACCGAACGTTCGGTTGAACTTGACCGAACGCGGGCTAGACCTGACCGAACGTTGGCTCGGCGCGACTGAACGTTGGCTCCGCGCAACCGAACGTTGGCTCCGCGCAACCGAACGTTGGCTCCGCGCAACCGAACGTTGGCTCGACGCAACCGAACGTAGGCTCCGCGCGACCGAACGTTGTCCGACGCGACTGAACGTTGACTCGGCGCGACTGAACGTTGGCTCCGCGCGACCGAACGTTGTCCGTGCGCCGCGCCTCGCGCCATCACATGCTCAACGGAGGGCGTGGCGTGGAGCGGCGGCTAAGTACTCCATTCGCAAAGTTCGGTCACAGAACGCGCGACTGCTGGTCGATCGCGGCGCGCGGCTGGACGTCCAGGACACCTTCTACTCCGCGACGCCGCTGGATTGGGCGATCTACGGTCAGAACAACGCGCTGGCGGACTACCTTCGCAGCCGAGGGGCGCCGGCGACGTCCTGACTCCGCGAACGGTCCGTCACTCCACGCCCACTTCGTCGACGTAACACCAGCGCCACCGCTCACCCGGCTCGAACGACTGGATGACCGGGTGGCGGGTGGTGCGGTAGTGCTTCGTGGCGTGGCGGTTCGGGGACTGGTCGCAGCAGCCGACATGGCCGCAGTGCAGGCAGCGGCGCAGGTGCATCCACGTGTCGCCGCTGCGGAGACATTCCTCGCAGCCGTTCGTATTCGGGGCGGCGTTGTCGGTCGTCTGGAGGTGCTCGCAGGTCTCGGTCATCTTCGCGCGGAAGGATCAGCGGTCAGCGCTTCTTCGTGTCCGCGGTGGGTTGAACGGTGCGGTAGATCGACGCTGATTGAGGACGCGAGCTTTCGCGCTTCAGATACTCGGGGGCGTTCTGAAATTTGCGTGAAGCCTCGTTCATGGTCTTCTGCAGTTTTTCGGCATTGCTCACGCGTCTCCACCCTCCTTGAATGCGATCGAGCTCTCGGTCATCTTGTCCTTCAGCGTCTGCACCGCTCGCTCTTCTTCCCAGAGATATGCAGCCGGGATACCGGAAATTCGAGGAACAGCGGCGGTCCGGATCGCCTCCCACTTGAGAATGTGCTTCTGGTCGTCCATGCGCTTCGGCATCTGAAAGAGATCGGCAAACTGGGTCGGTGCGAAACCGACGAACGACGAGAAGGCAACCTGATTCGCGGTCGGCGGCCTGTCGAGAGCGATGGAGTCCGAGAAGAGTGAGGCCACCTGGCTCTTCGGATATGGCTCGATGTAGATCACTTCGCGAATCCCCGCCGCCACGATGTGCTTGGCGCAATTGTGACATGGGAACGTGGTCGAGAACAGCCGCGACCCTGCCACGCTCACACCGCGGCGCGCCGCATCAGTAATGGCGTCCATCTCCGCGTGGACCATGCGGCCGTACTCCGTGATGCTCATGAGACGGCTGTCCTTCAGCTTCCCCCCGATCTCCGCGATCTTTGCATCGTCGAGTGTCAAACCTTCGGCAAGCAGCTTCTCGTCGCGCAACCTCGCGAGCAGGTCGGCAAGGATCACTCTTTTCATCTCGGCATTCGGTTCGTCGGTCTCGGCAAACTGAAAGTCCCGGTAATCGTAGGGACCAGGCCAGTAGATCCCTCCCCCCGCCTTGGGAACATCGTTGGTGCCGACGGCGATGAGTTGACCGTCAGCGGTCGTGATGGCGGCTCCAACCTGTCGTGACAGATCCGCCGACCGGAGCGCGGCGCTGAAGGCATGCTGCATCCCGAGCTCTTCCCGGGTCGGCGTGGCAAACGGATGCCCGAAGACGACCTGTACGAATCGACGGACGGCGACATCTGCGTGCGGGCGTTGCGTGGCATCAATGAACGCATCCGCCCTGAAGAACGTGTGGCTGACGTCCTGGCCGAAATCCTTACGTTCCGCCTCGTCTCGCGCGATGAGCCGCTCGGCGACGTGGCGGCACTCATGGGTTTCTTTGTTCTGCGACTTTGCGATCCGGCGGGCCAGCGTCTCGAGTCTTCGATCTCTCGCAGCGTAGGCACCGAGGAGGATGAAGCCGTCTCCGTAGGTGCGGCGGAGCGCCGTGATCTCGTCTTTGCGTTTCAAAGAGTTGACGACGAATGCATGACGGCGAAGTGGTTGGGAAGGATCCACGCCTTCGGCATCATTCCGCGCCTCGCGCCACGTTCTGAGCTGAAGCACGGCCAGCAGGGCCATTGCATCCGACCGCCCCAGACGCCGGCAGAGATCGTTGCCGGCGTTCATGTGCTCGTCGTAGTACACCTCCTGGTCCTGGACGGATGCGAGATGAGCGTATTGCTCGATGTCGTGAAGGAGAGCGCTCACCCTGATTTCGGCAGAGGAGTAGCCGACACTACCGAGATGCCTCTGCAAACTCTCCGATACCGAGGCGAGATCGGTCCCGATCGCGCCGACGAGACCAATCACGAGCTCAGGACCTTCACTCACGCGAGAAATCATAGCCGTCGACCGCGGAAGAGGGCGACGCGGAGCGACTCCTGAGGAAGCGCGAGAGAACTGCTCTACGCGTGGTGGAACTTTCGAATGCGAATACGGCTATTGTCGGTGGTCTCGTCCTGCTCGCGGAGGCTCCGTCATCCTCGCTCCAACTCCGCGCGATCCCATCCGCCCGCGTTCGCGGCGGCGTCGTAGGTGCTCTGGCAGAAGTCGAGCAGGGTGGCGGCGGGATCGCTGGAGCGGCGCAGGTCGTCGTAGTGGAGGTAGAAGCCGCCCAGCGGCTCGTTGTAATACGTCGCCGCGGGCAGGACCGGCTGCGTGCGAAAGCCGGACGGCTCGGGCGCGGCGTAGCTGTAGAACGACGCCTGCGGGAGACGCGAGTCGCCGGGCCACCAGCCGACGCTGCTCACCTCGTGCGAGTACGACTCGCGCGTGATCGGATCGGCGTCCGGCTTCACCGGCGCGCGGCGGCCGGAGAAGCGCGTCACGGCAAGGTCGAAGCTGCCCCAGAAGAAATGCACCGGGCTGCACTTGCCGATGAAGCCGGCCCGGAACTTGGTGAAGACGTCGTGCGTGTGGGCGAGGATGCGCCAGAAGCGCTCCACGGCGTCGCGGTCGTAGCTCTTGTGGTGCGTATCGCGGTCGAGGGGGATGGCGTTCTCCGGGATCTCGACGGGCGTCGTCCAGATCTGGCAGTGAATGCCCATCGAGCGGAGGATCGAGAACACCTCATCGTGCAGGTCGGCGACGGTGCGCGGCACGAGCGGGATGTCGTGCGAGGCGCCGTCGCTGCTGCGCACGCGCAGCACGTGGGAGAGGAAGTCGAACTCCATGTCGAACCAGCGCTCGCCGTACGGGATCTCGCCCGTGGTCAGGCCGCGCGCGGTGACGTACAGCGGCACGTTCCAGTAGTGATTCACCAGCGGCGTGAGCGTCATGCGGATCTTGCCGACGATCTGCATCCAGCGGTGCAGGGTGTCCTTGGTGTCGACCCATTCTTCGAGAGGCAGCGCAGGCCATTCCATGGTGCTTACGTTACTGCAAGCCGGGTGCGCGTGAACTGCCGGCGATAGTTCGTCGGCGTAATCCCAAACCTCCGCTCGAAGGCGCGGCGGAAGGCGTCGGCGCTGTTGAAGCCGACCGAGACCGCCACGCCCTCGATGGTCGCACCGCGCGAGGAGAGCCTTCGCTGCGCTTCCGCCAGGCGCAGGTCTTCGACGAATGCAGCCGGCGTGCGCTGGAAGAGCTTTGTGAAGCGTCGCGTGAACTGGCGCGGACAGAGGCCCGCGCGCTCGGCCAGCGCCTCGACGGAGAGATCGCGGCGCAGGTGAGCGCGCATCCACGTGGCCAGCTCGGCGACGCTGTCGGTCGACTCGACCTGGAACTGCAGCGGCTCGGAGTATTGCTCCTGGCCGCCGGGACGCTTGAGGTAGACGACCAGCTCGCGCGCCACGGCCAGCGCGGCCGGGAGGCCGAGGTCTTCTTCGATGAGCGCGAGGGCGAGGTCGATGCCCGCGGTGACGCCGGCGGAGGTGTAGAACGGACCGTCCTTGATGAAGAGCGCGTTCGGCTCGAGCGCGAGCGACGGGAATCGCTGCGCCACGTCGCGCGCGAAGCGCCAGTGCGTGGTGGCACGGCGGCCGTCGAGAAGGCCCGTCGCCGCCAGTCCATAGATCCCCGTGCAGACCGAGGCCACGCGGCGGGTGTGCGGCGCGCGGCTCTTCACGAACGAGACGACGCGGCGGTTGATGCGCGCGTCGCGCAGGCCACAGCCGCCGGGAACGATCAGCGTGTCGAGGTCGAGCTTCGAGTCGATGGAGTAGTGCGGCTTGAAGACGACGCCCGACTCGGCGGCGAAGCATTTGCGGGTCAGGCCGATGATGGCGATCTCGTACGGCGAACAGCTCTCGCCGTCGACACGCGCCGAGGCGAAGGCCTCCGACGCGCCGGCGAGATCGAGCGCGGTGACGCCGTCGTATCCGAGGAAACCGATGCGCATTCGTTTCATGGCGGTGAACATTCTACGCGTGTCCGTAATCGTCGGATCGATGTCGTATGGGACATTGCATAGAGCATCTAACTTGCGGACATGCGAATCCCTTCATTGCTCTGTACGCTCCTCTTTGCCGCTGCCGCGGCGGCCTCGCCCCGCGAGTCGCTGGTGGTCTCCCCCGCCTGGCTCGCGTCGCACCTGAAAGACGCGAACCTGGTCCTGCTGCACGTCGGCGACAAGGCCGGCTACGACGAGAAGCACATCCCCGGCGCACGTCACGTCACGCTGGCGGACATCTCGACGTCGGACCACAGCGGCCAGGGGCTGATGCTGGAGATGCCGCCGGCGGACGACCTGAAGGCACGCCTGGAGAAGCTCGGCATCTCCGACGACTCGCGCGTGGTCGTTTACTACGGCAAGGACTGGGTGTCGCCGACGACGCGCGTGATCTTCACGCTCGACTACGCGGGCCTCGGCGATCGCGCGTCGCTCCTCGACGGCGGCCTCGGCGCGTGGGTGAAGGCGGGCCACGCCGTGACGGCCGAGGTGCCGGCGGCGCGGGCCGGGAAGCTGTCGCCGCTGAAGATCAAGCCGCTGGTCGTCGACGCGGCGTACGTGCGCGCGAACCTCAACAAGAAGGGCACGGCCGTCATCGACGGACGCACGCCGGCGTTCTACGACGGCGCGGAGACGGGCGGCTCGCACGACACGCCGCACCGCACCGGCCACATCGCCGGCGCGCGCAACGTGCCGTATAGCCAGATCACGGACGAGGCGCTAGCCGTGCGTCCGGCCGAAGAGCTGCGCGCGCTGTTCGAGAAGGCGGGCGTGAAGCCAGGCGACACGGTCGTCGGCTACTGTCACATCGGCCAGCAGGCCACGCTGATGCTCTTCGCCGCGCGGACGCTCGGCCATCCGGTGCTGTTGTACGACGGTTCGTTCGAGGACTGGTCGCGCCAGAAGGATGCGCCCGTGGAGAAAACGGCGGAGAAGAGCACGCCGTGACACGGCGTCCTTACGCCGACCCGTATGTGGCGGGCGTCGCGCTGGGCTTGGTGCTCCTGGCGGCCTACGCCATTGCCGGCCGCGGCCTCGGCGCCTCGGGCGCGTTCGCGACGACGGCGGCCGGACTCACGGCGAACGTCGCTCCGGAGCGCGCCGCCGCCAGTCCGCTGCTGGCGCGCTATCTCGAAGGCGACGGCCCGTGGCGCGACTGGCTGCTCTTCGAGCTGATCGGCGTGGCCATCGGCGGCTTCCTCTCCGCGCTGTTCGCGGGACGGCTGCGGCGCGAAGTGGAGCGCGGACCGCGCACGTCGCGCAACGCCCGTCTCGCCTACGCCTTCGGCGGCGGCGCGGTGATGGGCCTCGGCGCGGTGCTGGCCCGCGGCTGCACGAGCGGTCTCGCGCTCACCGGCGGCGCGCTGCTCAGCGCCGGGAGCTGGCTGTTCATCGGCGCGGCGTTCGCGGCCGCGTATCTGTTGTCTCCGCTGACGAAGAGGTCCTGGCGATGACGGCGCTGCTGCTGGCCCTCGGCATCGGCATCGCCTTCGGCTGGACGCTCGAGCGCGCGGGCCTTGGCAGCGCACGCAAGCTCTCCGCGCAGTTCGCGCTGACGGACCTGACGGTGTTCAAGGTGATGTTCAGCGCCATCGTCACGGCGATGCTCGGCTCGTTCTTTCTGCTCGATCTGTCGCAGGTGTACGTGCCGGAGACGTTCCTCGCACCGCAGCTCGCCGGCGGACTGCTGTTCGGCGTGGGCTTCGCGATCGCGGGGCTCTGTCCCGGCACGTCGTGCGTCTCCGCGGCCACGGGTCGCGGAGACGGCTTGTCCGCGATGGCGGGGATGTTCTTCGGCGTGCTGGCCACCGGACTCGCGTTCGCGCCGCTGCGCACGTTCTACGAGAGCACCGCCCGCGGCGCGCTGACGCTGCCGCAGTTGCTGCACGTGCCATACGGGGTGGTGGTGGGCGCGGTCGTGGCGATCGCGCTGCTCGGCTTCCGCGGCGCGGAGTGGCTGGAGCGCCGCGCATCATGACCGTACGCTCCGTTCGCCGCATCCTGGCGGCGATCGCCATCATCCTCGGCGCGGCCGCGGCGTTCGTGGGCGGGCCCGCGGGGAGCCGGCACGCTGCCGGCCGTACCGACGGCGTTGCGGCGCTTGCGGGGCAGATCGAGCGCGAGGAGGATCACGTCACCGCGCGGGAGCTGGGGACGTGGATCCGCGAGAAGCGTGCAATGCAGATTTTCGATCTGCGCACGCGGAGCGAGTTCGATGAATCGCATCTGCCGGGCGCGCGTCACGTGTCGATCGAGACGCTGGTGGCGATGCCGTTCCAGGCGAGTGACACCATCGTTCTGTACTCCGAGGGTCGGGCACATGCGGCGCAGGCGTGGGTGCTGCTGCGGGCGGCGGGACACGAGCGCGTCTACTTTCTGAAAGGCGGATTGCGCGAGTGGACGGACTACTTCGGCACGCCGCGGTCGGGCGACCCGGAGAGCGGCGGATGCTGAGCGCGGCCGTCGTCCCCGACACGTTCGCGAAGATCCGCGCCCACGAGTTCTCGCGGCTGGACCGCTCCGGGCAGGTCTACCTCGACTACACCGGCAGCGCGCTGTACGGCGAGTCGCAGCTCATCGCCCATCACGAGCTGTTGTCCGAGCGACTGTTCGGCAACCCGCACTCCGAGCATGCGGCGTCGCGCGCGAGCACGGACGTCCTCGAAGCGGCGCGCGACGAGGTGCTGCGCTTCTTCGACGTCGACGCCTCGACGCACGACGTCGTCTTCACGTCGAACACCACCGCCGCGATCAAGCTCGTCGCGGAGAGCTTCCCGTTCGACGCGCACACGCCGCTCGTCCTCTCCGTCGACAACCACAATTCGATGAACGGCATCCGCGAGTACGCGCGCCGCGCGGGGGCGCGGGTGCACACCCTGCCGCTCGACGGCAGCCTGCGGTTGCACGATCCCGACTCGCACCTCGCGCGCGTTGAACGCGGACTGCTCGGCTTCCCCGCGCAGTCGAACTTCTCCGGCGTGCGGCATCCGCTGGCGCTCGTGGCGTACGCGCAATCGCTCGGCTATCGCGTCGTGCTCGACGTCGCCGCGTACGTGCCGAGCCGCGCGCTCAGCCTGCGTCAGTGTCCCGCCGATTTCGCGGCGCTCTCGTTCTACAAGATGTTCGGCTACCCGACGGGTATCGGCGCGCTGATCGCACGGCGCGACGCGCTCGCGGAGCTGCGCCGTCCGTGGTTCGCCGGCGGCACGGTGCGCTACGCCTCCGTGCAGGCCGACACGCACCGCCTCCACGCGCGTCACGAAGGGTTTGAGGACGGCACCCCGAACTTCCTCGGCGTGGCCGCGCTCTCCGCCGGCTTCGCTTTGCTCGAGCGCGCCGGCATGTCGCAACTCTCCGCGCACGTCGCGCGGCTGACCGCGATGTTCCTCGACGGACTGGCGTCGCTGCCTGTGCGTATCCACGGACCGCACGACATGCACGACCGCGGCGGCACGGTAGCCTTCAATGTCCGCGACGTTCCGTACTGGGTCGTCGAACAACGCGCCCGCGAAGCGAACATCGCCCTCCGCGGCGGCTGCTTCTGCAATCCCGGCGCATCCGAGGTCGCGTTGCGGCTGCCCGCGGTGCGGACGGCGGAGTGCCTGGCCAGGATCGGCGAGGAGTTCACCGTCGAACGCTTCGCCTCGTGCATCGACGCGCCGGTCGGCGCGCTCCGCGCGTCGTTCGGAATGGCGAACAATGAGGAGGACGTGCATCGCGCGCTGGCTTTCCTTTCGCGGCTTTAAGGGAGCGTCCAGCGTCATCCACGAGCGCCCTCACTCTTTGTCATCCGCTTTGTCATCCCGAGCGTGAGTCGAGGGACCTGGGTGGGTGGGGGCGCGCAGCGTGTCCCTATGCACGTACAGCGCGCCACCCGCCCACCCAGGTCCCTCGACTCACGCTCGGGATGACAAGAAGGGCGGCGGCGGGCTGAAGCCCGCCGCTCCACAGATCGATGAGCTAGCCCAACACTTTCTTCAGATCCCGTAGCAGCCTCTCCGCCTCTTCCACCTGCTCGAGCAATCTCGCGTCCCCGCGCTTTTCGAGAAGCGTCGTCCACGAGTGGCGCTTCAGTGCGGCGGTGAGCTCTTCGATCTCGCCGGCGAGGCCGACGGCGGCTTTCGCTTCCTCGCGGGGGGCGAGCGTCTCCATCACCGTGTCGAGGCTCTGGCCGTCGACGAAGTGCTGCTTGGCGACCGGGTCGCGCAGGACGAGGCGCAGCTTGCGGATGTCCTTCGAGTTCGTGATCTCGTTCTCGTTGACCTTGCGCACGATCGTGTCGAGGACGCTCGGCGTGAGGAGGCTTTTGTTGATGTTCTTGATCTCGCGGGCCCAGGTGATCGAGGCGCCCGGCTCGGGGAGGTTAGTCAGCTTTTCGGAGAGCTGGTAGATGTCGACGAGCTTGTCGAGCTCGCGCACCGTCACGCCGAGAATGTTCGCGGCGGAGGCGCGGCCGACGATGTTCACCAGGCCGAAGGCCACCATCTCCTTCTCCTTGGCGTCCCACTCCTTGCGCTGGCGGTGAATGTAGATCCAGACGCGCAGGCGCTCGTCGTCAGTGAGCGTGCGGTCGGTGATCTCCAGCGGGATGCGGCGGAACTCGTCGCGCTTCTGCACCTCCACCAGCACCTTCGAGTTCGTCCAGCGGCGGTCGCCGTCGATGATGCGCAGCTTGCCGGCGACGTCGGGGTGCGGCTCGACGAGCAGCGGCTCGAAGATGCCCTCGTTCGCCTCGATCTGGCGCTGCAGCTCGGGATCGACCTTCGGGCCGAGGCGCGGCTGGCGGTCGTTCGGTACGACGTCGTAGAGATCGCGCGTGTCGCGATAGGTGCGCAGGATCGTGCGGCCGAGGCGGCGCTCCTGCCATTGTTGCTCTTGAGTAGGCTCAGGCATCAATGCACCCGGTACGCGGCGGGCCGCATCGGGATGGCCGGCGGTTCGTCGTCGCGCGATTCCACGATCGCGGCAACGTCGGTGTCGATCTCGCGGAGCACGTGCTTGATGCGGGTCAGCACCGAGCCGCGCTTCTTCCAGACGTTGTCGTGCGCGCGTTTCTCCTGCACGTCGATCTCCAGCGCCTCGCTGGCCAGGTCCGAAGCCTCGGCCAGCTTGCGCTTGAACGGCGTCGAGGTGATGAACTTGAAGAGGCGGTTCAGCTTGTCCGCGCGCTCCTCGTCGGTCAGCCTGGCCACGTGCATGGCGATGAGGGCCTTGCGCAGCACCTCCACCATGGCCCGCACGCGCGCCGGCGCGACGACGATCACGCCCGCGTCGACGAACAGCTCCCGGCGTCCCGAGGGGAAGACCGGCGTGGAGAGGATGGCGTGCTCGGCGCCGACCTCGGACTGGTCCTGGCGCAGCTTGGTCACGAAGGCGTGCTGCCAGGCCGCGCGCGGCCGCGTGTCGATGAGGATCTTCCCCGCCGAGGTGTTCTTGTAGCGGACGTCATACAGCAGCGTGCCGCCGGCCTTTCCTTTGGCCACGCGCGTGATGGCGTCCTCGGGGAACGCGCCGCGCAGCTCCTCGAAGAGATCGAGCTCCGCCCCTTCCCCGAGCTCGCCGCCCGATTTCTTCATGCGGCGGTCCATCTCGGAGATGCGCTTCTGCATCGCCTCGCGCTCGCGGGCGAACTCGGCGTCCTTCTTCAGCAATGCCGCGTCGCGGTCCTTCTGCAGGATCTGGCGGATCTCGGCGATCTCTTTCTTACGCTGCTTCTCGGCCTGCTGTTTGGCCAGCTCGCTTTGCCTGAGGAGCTTCGCCCGCTCGGCGTTCAGCGCCAGCCGCTCCTTGACGAACTTCGCCTGCTGGGCGGCGATCTCCTTCGTCAGCTGGGCGCGGAGGTTCTTCTCGGCGTCGGCGAGTTTCTTCCGCTCGTCCTCGCGGATGGAGGCCTGGATCTGGACGAACTTCGCGTGAGTGATGAGGTTCCCACACCACGGGCAGCGTTCCGTCGCGGTCGTCGCAGCCATTCCTTAGCTCCTTTTGCCTGTCCTTGTAAGTCCCTTTTTGTACTTGTACGTCCTTCTGTTACTCTCTGTCAACGCCGACGCGGAGTCGGCGCCGTGCATGAAAGAAATCGAAATTGCCGCCGCGGAACGGGAGCTGGAGCTCGTTTTTGCCCTCGCCGGGCCCGTCGGGTCCGACCTGCAGGAAGTCAGCCGGACGCTGGCCGACGCCCTGAAGAAGAGCGAATACCTCCACGTGGAGGAGATCAGCGTGACCTCGCTGATCCGCCAGATCGCGGCACGGCAGGAGCTGACGAACGCCGACGGGACGCCGATCGAGCTGGCCTCGACGCCCGAGGAGAGGCGGATCGCGTCGTACATGGACGGCGGGAACGCGCTGCGCCGGCTGACCGCGAATCCGGCCGCCGTAGCCGCGGCAGCGATCGCCGAGGTCCGCGGACGGCGCAGGCTGGCGGGCGGTGTACCGTCGCGACGTGCGTATATCCTGCGCTCGCTCAAGCGCCCCGAGGAGGCGCACCTGCTGCGGCGCGTCTACGGTGCCGGCTTCTTTCTCATCGGCGCGAATGTGTCCCGTCCCGCGAGAGTGGAGTCGCTGGCCAGGCGCATCGCCCGCTCGCACAACGAGACCCCCGCGTCCCCCAACTTTGCGCAGCATATTGCACACGCCGAAGCGCTGGCGAAGCGCGACGAGGACGAAGCGGCCGACGAATACGGCCAGCGTCTGCGCGACGTCTACCAGCTCTGCGACCTCTTCGTCTCGCCCGCAGGCACCGCGCCCGCTCCGGCAGGCGCCCCATCGATGTTCGACCACATCGACCGCTTCGTGCGCCTGATCCTCGGCGATCTCGGCGAGACGCCGTATGCCGAGGAACAGTTCATGTTCCACGCGCACGCCGCTTCCCTGGCCTCCGGCGCCCTCGGACGCCAGGTCGGCGCGGTCCTCGTCTCCTCCACCCGCGAGCTCCTCGGCATCGGCTGGAACGACGTGCCGAAAGGCGGCGGCGGGTTGTATCGCGCGGGCGAGGAGTACGACCGCCGCGACATCCACGAGGACCGCGACTCGGTCAACGTCCACGCCGACCAGATCATCAACGAAATGCTGCAGATGGCGCGCGAGGCCGGCTGGCCGCAGGTCGAGAACGCGCAGGAAGTGTTCCGCAAGTCGCGCGTCATGAGCCTGCTTGAGTTCGGACGCACCACGCACGCCGAGGTCGAGGCCGTCCTGGCGGCGGCGCGGATCGGCGTCACGCCGCGCGACGGAACGCTCTACACGACCACGTTCCCCTGTCATCAGTGCGCGCGCGTGCTCGTCACCGCGGGCATCCGGCGCGTCGTCTACATCGAGCCGTATCCCAAGAGCCGGGCCCTGGAACTGCATCGCGACGCCATCTTCGGCTACGACGACGCGGCCGCGCCGCATCCGCAGGCCGTCCGCTTCGAGCCGTTCGTCGGCATCGGCCCGCACCGCTACGTCGAGCTGTTCTCGATGACCACCAGCGCCGGCGTGCCGCGCGACCGCAAGACGAAGGTCTCGGGCGAGCGCATTCGCTGGGATGCGAAGACGTCGGCGCCGAAGGTCGCCATGCTGCCGCTGTCGTATCTCGACCTCGAAGCCAAAGCACTCTACCAATTGAAGAAGTTCCTCGGCGCTCGGAGGAATCGGCGATAATTCTGCACATGGCCGAGGAAGCTTCGAAGGCGGGTGTGGATTTCTGGGGAGAGCTCGAAGAGGCGGAGCAGACGGTCGACGAATGGCCGGCCTGGCAGCAGCGGTACGAGGCCGACCCGAATTACGAAGACACTTCTAAGTGACCGGCGACCGGCTCACTTGTTCCGCGCGGGCCGCGCGCGTGACGCTCCCTTCCGCCGCGGTGCCTCAGGCGCCTCGGATGGCGCATTCCTCGTCACGAACGTACTGAAGTCCCTCGGGCCGGCCGGCTTCTGCGCGATCACGTACTCGCGATAGACGCGGCCCGACTCGAGCGGCACCGGATTCGGGTCCGTGTGCAGCACGGTCCCCTTCGCCACGATCTCCACCTCTCCCTGCGCCGGCTCGGCGGCCGCGGGGTCTTTGCCGTCCACGGGGACGATGACGGCCCTGGCGCGGTGCAGGTTGTTGAGGAGGTCGGTGAAACCCGTCGAACGCCCCGCGCCCTTCGTACCGAGGGGAATGCGGAAGTAGCCGTCGTCATCCGTGGTCGCGGAGAAGTCCTTTCCCATCCGCACGGTGAGGCCGGACAGCGGATTGAGCTCGCTGTCGGAGACGAAGCCGTGAAAGACGTCTTCGCCGTCGGCGAAAGCGACCGCGACGCGTTGGAGCCGCGCCTGCCCGCGTTTCGCGGTCGTGCCGAGGACGGCCGCACGTGCGAGCGAGGCTTCGAGCTCGACGACGCGCGGATCGCCCTCGCCGCGCGTGGCCTTGAGCCGCTCGAGCTCGCGCTGCTGCGACGCCACGACGGCGTTCGGCACGACGGACAGGAGGCCCGCCACTTCGAGGAGGGTGCCGAGGGCCGCGCCGCGCGTCGCGTCGGCGGGCCCTTCGATGAACTGCTTGCGCATGTCGGCGGAGCGGAAGTCGCCGAAGAAATCAGGAAAGCCGGGCTTGCGCGATTGAGTGGCCATGATCGTCAGTCCTTGTTGTTGCAGTCGTCGCAGAAGACGGAGAGGAGGGCGAGGTTGTCGCGGAAGACGCGCATGTTCGGCAGCAGCGCGTTCGCCTGGATGCAGTGTGTCGATTGGTTGGTGACGGTGGTGTTCATGCCGCCGATCGACCACGCGGAGAGAAACGCGTGCATCCAGGTCTCGGAGAAACGATTGTCGGCGACGCGCACGCTGCCGGCGGCGAGGAGCGCATCGAGGAAGAAGAAGACGCTGGTACTGGTGATCTCGAGCTGGTTGTCGGTCATCCCGAGGTCGTCCGCCGCGAAGATGGTGACGGAGCTCAGACTGCCGAGGCCCTGCGGCTCGTGGTCGACGTCCAGGGTGATCTGATTCTCGGTGACGAGCGTCTTGCCGCTGCTCCACACGCTCACCAGCGGCGGAAGGAACGCCGGCGGCTGCTCCTGGCTGACGGTGCCGAACAGCTTGGCCTCGTCGCAGACGTTCGCACCGGCGTTGATTTTTCCGGTCATGACGAGCACGAGCAACTGGAGCAGGCCGACCGTCCACTCGTTGCTCAGGCCGAAATTGGCGATGAACACCGTCGCGGCGACGAGGTCGAGGCCGCGGCGCAGCGTGCCGGTCGTGACGAGGCGGTTGCGGGCCACGACCACCGGTCCGAGGGCCAGGAAGGTGACGGCGCGCCCGAGGGGCGCGACGATGATGTTGTCGCGCATCGAGCAGGCCGGCATCGTGTCCTGCCCGGCGGTGGTCACGATCCAGATGTGTACGCCGCCGCGGATGCCGTTCTGCGCGTTCTCGACCGGCTCCTGCGTCCGGGCGCCGTTGTCGCTGATGCGGTTCTCGTCGAGCTGCAGCCCCTGCACGGTGATGGCGTACACGCCGCAGATCGGCAGGAGGTGGTTCGGGCCGTTGCCGGCGATCTCGTTCCGCAGGATGCGCAGATCGCGCACACGCGCCAGGGAGATCCCGCCGTACGCGGCGAGCCACTGCATGGCCTGACCGAGGACGGCCAGGTTCCGGCGCATGCAGCGGGTGATGAGGTTTTCCTCGATGTGCAGCCCGTTGACGCCGATCAGATCGCCGCCCTGGCCGAGGTCGAAGAAGCGCACGACGCCGATCCCGTTGATGCCCATGTCGCTGATGATGTTGTTGCGGATCTCGATGTCGTACAGGTCGCCCGCCGACTCCCAGCGCACGTCCGGGTTCTGCGGGTCGATCCCGATCGTGATGTCGGCCGGTTTGCAGGGATCGCACGGGTCCTCCGACGCGGGCTGGTCGGGCTCGTCTTCGACGTCGGGCGGCGAGCCGACGAGGCGGAGGCTGCCCAGCGTGATGCCGTTCCAGATGCCGCCGCGGATGATGTTGCCGGTGATGCGCACTCGATCGGAGCCGCCGGCGAGCTGAATGCCGCCGCGCGTCGCGAAGCCAACCGTGACCGGCCGCGGCGCCGTGTTCGTGCCCGACGGCGCGCCGGGCTGTCCCAGGAGCGGCGGCACCGTCGGCGCCGGAATCCCACCCTGCCGCGGCAGTACTTCGATCGTGTTGCCGTCGATGGTCACGTCGTCGCCGCGCGAGTAGATGGCCTGCCAGAGCGTCGGATCGTCGCGCATCTGGATGAGGCAGCGCCGCACGTCGACGCGGCGCGAGTTGCGGATCTCCACCGCGCTGCGCGGTCCTGACTCGATGGCCAGCTCTTCGATCGCGATGGTGTCGGAGTTGGTGACGAGAAACGCCGGCAGCGTGGGGGAGTTCGGATTATTGGCGGCGCGCACGCGCGACCGCGGCCCGCAGCCATGGATCTGGATGTTGACGCGCCGGTCGATGGCGACGCTTTCGTCGTACTCGCCCGCCAGCACGCAGATCTTTCCACCGGCGGGCGGCAGCGCGTTGACGGCGTCCTGGATCCGGCTGAAGTTGCCGTAGCTGTGCGTGCCGTCGCCGACGGTGTACGTGCAGCAGCCTTTCATCCGCGTGAGCGGGAGGAAGGTGGGACGGCAGTCGTCGAGCACTTCGACCGGCGCCGCGCCGCCGGGCCAGCGGACGATCCCGAGCGGCGCGAGCCAGCGGCGCACGCCGTGCGGCTCTCTCCCCGCGCTCAGTTCCCACGGCACGACGGCGTCCGGCGTTTCGGGACGAACAGCGATGATCCAGTAGTCGTTGCGGCGCAGGTTCGCACCGGCGAACGTGATCTGCAGGCCCGTCCCCAGCAGCGGCACTGCCGCGCCCGCGAACGGAAGGACGGCCGGCGACTGCGTGTCGCCGCCGCGATTCCACACCCGCATGTAGAAGAACACGTCCTCGGGCGGGTCTTCGTTGGAGATGTCGAGCGCGGCGTCGCGCGTCAGCCATTCCTGTCCGAAGCCGGCGAGCGGCGCGTTCTGGAGGAACAGCTCCTTCGTGTTCGGGTTGTAGCCGCCGGCGACTTTTGTGAAGAAGCCGGCCTGTTCCGCGTTCTTCTGGCCGTTCGACAGGATGGCGGACCAGGGCAGCAGCTCGACGGTCTGACCTTCGAGCGGATAGTGCGCCTGGTCTTTCGGCGCGTTGATCATCTCGATGCGGCGCAACTGGCCGACGCCGTCGGCGAGCAAGCGCACGCGATAGAGCGGCGCGCCGTTGTCGAAGCCCCACGTGAATTGATTCGGTGCAGTGATTTGGACGCGGATGGCCTGGTTCTCCGCGCCGAGGTAGCCGCCGTTGACGGGCGGCGAACAGAGGTCGGCGGTGCCTTCGGTGCCGTCCGGCTCGACGATCAGACGCGAGTCGGGCACGAGCTCGAAATCGCCGTTGAGCGTGCCCTCGGCCGCCAGCGTGGCGAGCAGTTGCGCCCAGGCGTCGGCGCAGTCGACGTCACCGACGTTCCGCAGCACGCGCGCGCGGCGCATGGTGCGGATGCGTGCCGAGGTGTCGGCGCCGCCCAGTGCGGCCTCGATGAGCTCCTTGTCCTCGACGGCCGTGACGGGCTGCTGCCACACCTCCAGCCAGATGAAGTCGAAGCGCTGGCCCGCGGGCGGAGGCGCGAGCATCTCCGCGGGCGGCTGCTGCAGCCAGTCGCGCTGGACGTTGAAGGCCTCATCCGCCTCCAGTTCCAGCCGAAGGCCGCCGACGTAATACGTGCCGGCGCTCAGCGTCAGGGCATTGGCCACGACGCGCAGCCGGAAGCCGTCGTCGGGACTGCCGGCCGGTCCGATGACGTCGACCCGCACCCGCCGCGCATCCTCGGCGTCGAGCCGCTCGGCTTCGTTGAAGTCGTCGTCCGTGAGCACGCGCCCCTGCTGCATCTGCACGCGGTCGTAATGTTTCCGCTGGTCGGTGGCGTCCCGGGTGATGTCGATGTTCGGCATAGTTCCTCAGGTTTCGAATACAAAAACGGGCAGCAGGCCGAATGGAGCGAACTCCTCGACCTTCGCGCGCAGGCTGTCGAACTTGATCGGATTGAGCAGCGCGCTGAAGGCGCCGATCTCGGACTGGTTCTCCGCGCCGCGCCGCAGGGACTCCGGCGCGCTCTCCGCGAGCTGCGCGTATCCTGGCTGCCCGAAGATCCTCGAGGTGAACGCGGCGTTGAAGTTGCGGATGAAATACGACTCGTAGGGATGCGGCACGCGACTGCGCGTCGAAGCGGGATTGAGCGGGTCGAGCCGTTCCAGCACGGCGCTGAAGCGGAAGCATCCTTCCTGGGTGTTGGTGACGTGCGTCAGGCCGGTGATGAGCGTTTCCGACGCGTCGAGCCATTCGACGACCACTTCGCCGAACACCGTGACCCGGCGCATGGTCACGCGCCCCGCTGGCACGGCGATAGCCGGCGCCGGGGACTGCTGCCCGTCCACGATGGAATCTCGGATGTCGAGGTTCGTCAGCTCGCCGGCGGCATCGACGAGGATCGGCCCGACGATCGAGCTCTCGATGACCATCCGCTCGACGTTGCCCATGATGCGCAGCGGCACGGCGCGGATCGGATTCCCCGCAGCGTCGACGCCGCCCGGATCGAGCGTCACGTGCCGCAGCGTGACCAGCTCGTAGTCGCCGAGAAGCTGGATCGAGAAATTGCCGTCCGCGCCGATCCACAATCCCTGCAGCGTCAGTTCGGACTCGGTGTTGGCGGACGTGTCGAGCAGCCAGTTGTGCGTGAGGCGCAGGTACGGGCGTTCTTCGTTGAACGCGCGCACCTCGAGCTGCGTGATCTGGCCGCGGTTCCCGACGGGCGTGTAGTTCGCGGAATCGGTGATCTCGGCCACGCCGGCCGTCGGGAGGAAGTTCGGATTGGCCGGAACCGCGCTCTGAATCGCGCCGCCGCCGTTGATGACGTTGGTGATCGGCGCCGTCAACGACGGGGAGCGGTCGTAGCCGCCGGCGCCGATGTTTCCGGAGAAGCCGTAATGATGCTCGACGAGCGGCTGCGGCGCGGCGCCGCCGCCGACCCACAGCAGACGGCCGAGCTTCGGATCGACGACCCACTCTTTCGCCAACGCACCGGCGGCCGTCCAGTCGGCGAGGTCGCCGCCCGCGACGAGCTCGCGCGCCACCGGCACGAAGCGCGGCGGGACGAGGTCGTTGCGGAACACCTTCACGACGATCGAAGCATCCGAGGTGTCTTCCTGCGCCGACGTGGGCGCGGCGTTCGCGGCATAGACGCCGATCGGCAACAGGGCCCGTTTGCCACACTCCGCCGCCATCGCCGCGGCGATCATCGGATTCCACACGATGGGGTTCCGGATCGCGTTCCGCTGCGCCAGCGTCGGCAGCGATCCGGTGATGGCGAAGAGGCGCGCCTCACCCGGAATCACCTGCCGCACGAAGCGGCGCAGCAGCTCGATGACGATGTCGGCATTGGCGGGGGTCAGCGAGATCGGCGCGGCGAGGAGCAACGGCCGCACGATGGCCAGCACCTGCTCCGTGAGTACCAGCGGCGCATGATTGAGCACACGGCAGCGCATCGGCGACGGCACTTCCCACTCTTTCGCCGAGATCCACTCTTCCCAGTCCACACGCTCGCGGTCGTCGGTACGGTGGCGCCGGATGAACAGCGGAATGTCGCGCCCCGACGGGTCGACGGTGAAGGTGCCGGCATTGGGGCCAGGGCGCGGCGTAATGTCGTCGAGTCGCGTCGAGAGCAACCGATAGAGATGAAAGCCGAGGCGGGCGATGCCATAGCGGCCGTCCCGTCCGCGCGGACGGCGCACGTCGGGCGTGTGATGAAACTCCTCGAACGGCGAATCGGCCAGCTCCGCGCCGTTCGCGTTGCGCACGTCGGCCCAGCCGCCCGGAGGCGTATTCGTGAGCAGCCCCGCGAGCGGTTGCGGGAACGGATCGAGGCCATGGCGCATGCGCCCCAGCCGGCGGAACTCCTCGACCAGTTTTCCTTCCCACCCCGTGACGTCGGCGATGAGCTCTTCGAGGATGCGCGGCGTGCCGGCGCGGCGGCGGTAGTAGATCGTTTTGGCCACGTCGACGCGCCGGCCGCGCAGGTTGAGCGCGGAGACCATGCGCGTGGCCACGAGCTCACCGATGTACGGCACGGCCCATTCGGAGCAGAGATCGATGAACTGGTCGTCCCACAGCCGGTCGCTGCTGCGCCGCAGAGTCGCGGCCTGTTGCGCCAGCACTTCGATGAACCCGCGCAGCACGCCCGGCGGCTCGGCCAGCCCATCCTCTTCGCGATAGTGCTCGGGAATGGTCGCCCAGAGCTTCTCGGCGAAATAGCGGTCGAAATGGTCGTGCGGCGCCATCAGTCCATCCTGCCGTTCAGCATCAGCGAGTTGGCGAAGTCGAAATAGCGGCCGGGCGGCGGCTTGACGCCGTAAGCCGACGGCGACCCGTACGCCAGATAGAGCCCGGTCACCGATTCCACGCCTTCGACGCCGAGGAGGAACTCGAACAGCGCGCTGCGGAAGAGCGGCTTGCCGATCCCGAGGCGCTCCGGCGCCAGCAGGCCCGTCTCGACGTCCATCAGGGCGGTCCGCGCCGCGGCCACGACCTCGTCCTCGAAGCGCCGCGAATCGTGCTGGAGCTGGATGGCCAGGAAGATCGGCAGCGCCTCGGCCGGCGCGACGTGGATCGGCGTGTCGGGCTGCGTCAATCCGCGCAGCTCGGTCAGGATCAGTTCCGTGAGATCGCCGTCGGCCAGATACCAGATGTGCGCCGCCGGGACCTGCAGCTCGCTGCTCCACCGCCATTCCGCGGCCGCGGCGCGCACACCCGCGTAACTCGCCGTCGCGGCCTCGAGATCGGCCAGCGAGACGGCGCGCCCGAGGAGCAGCGCGGAGCGGGGCGCGTATTTCTGGAGACTGTCCGCCGGCTCCGCATCGGCGCCGCCATACGGTGCCACGGGGCCGCGCACGCTCTTCAATCCAGGGACGGGTTTAGAGACCTGAGTAATGGAGCCGGCCGGCGGCATGGCCGCGCCCGCGCCGTGACGGTAATAGGCGACCACGCCGGCGCCGGTGCTCAGGCGGCGCCCGAGGACGCCGTCGCCGAAGGTGACGACGCTCTCGTCCTTGTCGTTCTGGCGGACGATGTAGATCTCTTCGCTTCCGCCGTGCCCGTAGAAGCTCGGCACTTCCGACCAGCGCAAGCCGTCGACGTACACGCTCAGTGTGCTGGTCAGCCGCGAGGGCGTGCTGGTCGACGGCGACGGCAGGTAGGTCAGCGGCTTTTTCTTGAGGGTGAAGCTCTGGTTAGACGTAGCGGCGTCGCCCGCGCCGAGAAATTCGCCGTTGACGGTCTCGCCGCGCGAGGTGGGGACGATGTTGCCGAACAGCCGCACCGGCGGGACCAGCGTCTGCGGCCACGGATCGCCCTGCACGGTAAACGCGCCGTTTGCGAAATTGAGCGTGCCGGGACGGCCGATGCCGAGTCCGTTTTTGTCCTCGAGCTGAAATTCGCCCGGCGCGGACGCATCGCGCGGCATTTCCAGCGGCGTCTTCACCTGTTTCGGGCCGATGCGCTCGAGCTCCGTCGCGGCCTCGGCCACGATGGTGCCGCCGGGTACGAACCCGTAATGAATGTCGATGTGGGGGGAGCCGTCCAGCACAGTCGCCTGGATGTCGTGCGCGAGCGTGAGCTTCGACACCGGCGCCGTGACGGCCGGCACGGTGACGTCGGTGGCCGTGCCGCCGTCCGGCGTGAACGTGACTGTGCCGGCGGCGGTGATGGTGCGGGTGGCGTCGTCGTTCTTTTCGACGAGATTGGCCTGCAGGGCTGTCCCGTCCTGGAGCACGATCCGCTGGCCGCCGCGGATCTGGCGATTGACGGAGTCGAGGAAGAGCTTCTTCGTGCCGTCGAGCGCGGTCTCGCCGCCGACGGTGCGCTTCCACTGCGTGGCGATCGACGTCGCCTTCAGCAGGCGCGTGTTCCCGTACACGGTGAGCGGGCCGATGGTGACGTTCGGGCTGAACTGCACCTTCACGTATTTCGAGCCGTCGGGGCTGTCGTGATCCTCCACGGAGGCGACGCGCCGCGCATGGGCGGTCGTGATGCCGAGCACCAGCAGAATCAGGTCGTCCGGCTTCACCGTCACCGTCCCCGGCTGGCACAGCACGAAATTCGTGGCGCCTTCCGTCATGAGGGTCGATCGCACCGGCTGCAGCGTCCATTCATTGAGCAGCGGATGGATCTTCGCGGCGGCCGTGACCTCGAAGACCTGCGGCGGATTTCCGTCGAACGCCCCGGACCGGAACCCGGTCCCCACCGGCAGCGACACGGCCTTCCGTCCCTCGGCGAACGCCGCCAGCTCCGCCAGCGCGGCCACGGCCGGCCGCGGGATGTAGCCCAGCGGATCGACGAGCTTGCGGAGGGAATCGCGGCGGCGTGCCGTGCGCACGTAGAGCTCGTGCGCGATGACGTCGTCATAGAACGACGTCACGTCGCACACATACGCCCACATCTCCAGCAGCATGACCCCGAAATCCTGCGGATGACGCCCGCGCCACTGTCCGATCGCGTACAGCGACTTGATCAATCCCGCGCGATCGCGCTCGGTCAGATATCGCGCGGACCACAATGGATGCGTGCCCAGCGCGGCCGTGCTGCGGATCGACACCGCCCGCAGGAGCGCCCGGCGGAATTCGGCGAACGTCCCGGTCTGGCGATGGAGATGCGTCAGGCCGGCCGCGATCTTCGTCTCCGGAGGGAAAATGAATTCGTCGCAACGGCAGTTCATGCGCCGCCCTCCATGACCAGCCGCACCGCGCCGCGCTCCGGCAGTTTCGCGTTGTTCTCGACGCGGATGATCTCGCCCGCCGCCACCTTGAACACGAGCTCACTGAACAGGCGCTGCGCGAACCAGCCGCGCCGGCGGATGTAGATCTCCTCGACCGCGCGCACGCCGGGCACGGCCTGGATGGCCGCCTCGAGCTGGGCTCGATGCAAGGCATCGCCGAACGACCAGTTGTCGGGCGAGAAAAACCCGGTCCGCGGACGCACGCCGCGCCGTCCGAACAGCGCCTCGAGCACCGCTTCCTTGACGTCGCCGACATACGACGACGGCGCGACGCAGACGTGGATCTCGAGATCGAGATTCGCGAAGCGCGGGTCGAGGCCGTGCGTCTCGCGTCCGGCCAGCCGGTACCGGTCGAGCTGCCGCTCCAGGTCGACGCGCTGGTCGGGCGTCACCGCGAAGCTCGCCTTCGGATCGGGAGTGGCGAACAGCGTCAGCCAGCTCCCCGTCCAGCGGAACTGCGCGCCGGCGCGCTGCACCCAGTCCAGCTTCTTGACGGCGGCGGCGTAATCCTCGGCGCGGACGGCCCGGAACGTCTCCGCGCGGAACGCGTCCGATGCCACGTGCCGCGCCGACTCCGCCGTCTCGCGCTCCCGCGCGTCGAGCACTCCCAGAGGATTGGTGACGCCGATGACGAACGGCAGCACCGCACCGTCGAAGTCGTTGAGCGAATCCGCGGCCACGTTGTCGCCGCGACCGCGGCCGAGCCGGTAGACGACGCGGAGATCGAGGCCACGCGTCGGCACGCGTCCGAACTCGCCGTTGCCGAACTGCACGGTCGCGCCGCGGCCGTTCGCGTAGTCGAACTGCACGAACTCCTGCGGCGTCCCGGTCTCGTCGACGCGGCGGAATCCCGCCGTGCGTCTCCACGCGCCGTCGTCAAGGGTGAAGAAGCGGTCCGTCGGCAACGCCGAATTGACGCCGAGGAGGGCGCGCTTCCATTCCCATTCGTCGTTCGGAACGAAGCCGCCCACCGGCACCCATGCGCCGTCCATCACCCGCACCTCGGGCGAAGGATTGCCTGCCGGTCCGTGCGATACGACGTCGCGCTCTTCCGATCCCGGCAGGGTGAAGAGCAGCGCAGCGCGCTCCACCGCCCAGGCGGAGAAGTTCTCGTTGTAATACGGATTCGAGCCCGGCAGATGCGCCGGCTGCTCCGACGGCAGCGCCACGGCCTGCGGCTCCGGCTCGATCTCGAAATACGCCTCCAGCGTCTCCCCGGCGGTGGCGGGGACGATGTTGCCGCGCACCACCAGCGTCTCGTATTCGAGCTCGAACGGCGTGGCCTGCGCTTCCTCCCACTCGATACGCGTGATGTTCGCCGGCCCCAGCGGATCGATCTCGTCGGCGACGCGGATCAGGCGCACCGCCCAGGCACGCGCCGGCACGCTGGCGTCGACGGGATTCGTCCGGAGCACGACCCACTTGCCCGGCACGTCGGGGTTCGTGAAGTCCTCCAGCGGAAGATTGGCGGCGTGTGCGCCGAGGACGTGCATCGACGTCGCACCGACGAGCAGACAGGTGTCGTTCTCGTCCCACTGATACGCGGCCAGCTCATTGGCGCCATTGCGCAGATTGAAGGTCGTGGACGGATAGAGCCGCGTTTGCGACGGGACGACGCCGAGCGGCGGCGTCAGTTGACTGTGTCCCTGCACGATGCCGTGGCCGACTTCGTATACGGACGGGCTGCGTCCGCGCCGCTGCTGGATGGTCTCACCCGCGACGGCCGTCGACGGCTGCACCCAGACCGGAGTGCCGACAGCCACCACGTGCACGGGCGCCGAAACATCGACGGCGAAGTCGAGCCACGTCGCGCCGCCCTTGCCGTCGGACAGGTGGTAATCGACGAGGCGCGCGTGACGGCGCAGCGAGCGGCGCTGCGTCGCGGTCTCGAAATACCCCTCGCGCGCGACGCGGTCCTGGTAGTACGCGAGCTCATCTCCGGCCGCGCTCATGGCCTCGGCCAGCATCATTCCGAGATCGGCCTCGAGGCGGTCTTTCCAGTCGGGATGCCGCTCGGCCGCGAAGTCGAGCAACGCCTGGCGGATGCTCCAGAAATCGCGCGCCTGGTAGTTGACCGGGTAGTCGACCAGCTCGTCTTCCGGACACTCATGCGGCTTCGGCTCGCAGTCGAGCTGGCTCTCGCAGTTCGCCTTGAAGCTGAACCCGACCTCGGCGAAATACGGATCGACCAACGGATTGTCGAGGCGGAAGCGGTAGCGTGAGAAATCGCCCGGCACCGCCGTCACGACCCTCAGCACCTGCCGGCCGAACAGCGGCACCCATGCAGGCGCAATGGCGGGATCGAGCGGCACGACGGGCAGCGTCTCGCCGCCGCTGGGACTGTCGATGGTGATGCTGGACGCGGCGACCGCGCCGAGAATCTGCTCCGGCGTCTTCGTCGCCGAGGGATGGAAGAAGACGAAGAGATTCTGCTGGTCCTCCGCCACGTAGACGAAGTCGAGCCCGACGATCGTGTCGATCGTGCGCAGTTTCTCGATGCGGTCGATGGCGACCATGGCTAGCGCGTCACTTCCAGGTTCAGATAGCGGCGCTCTCCGCGCGCCTTTAGGGTGTAGGCGATGGTGATCTCCAGCTTTTCTTCAATGGCGGCCGCTTTGACGTCATTGACGGTGATGGCCGAGCCGAGCCACCGCGTCAGGGCCTGATAGATCGTCACCTGCGCCAGCGCGGCGGAGACTTCACTGTTGGGAGCGAAAACGAGCCGCTTGATGCCGCACCCGAAGTCGGGCCGGTTGATCCGCTCGCCCGGCGCGGTGAAGAGCACCTGGAACATCATCTGTTCGACGTGCTCCGCGTACTGCTCCTCCTCGGCGATGCGGCCGCGGCCGGCGTCGACGGCGAAAGGATGGCGGATGCTCGTGAATAGCCCGTTCATGACTATTGGCTCTGCACTCGCTGCTGCGGGTTCGTAATGGCCACGGGCCCTTGCGGGACCTGTTGGGCATTGAGACAGAAGCCGACGCTCAAACTACTGAGCGTGGCGTTGCCGCCCACCTTCACGCGCATGTCCGTGAGCTGCCATTGCACCGTCAGGCAGGGGCTGGGGACCGTGCCCGGAGGGGCGGGAATCTGCCACGGGCAGCCCGTGATCGTGTAGACGTCGGTGGCCAGGGCGGCGAAGGCGCCTTCGGCCTTGACGCGTTGATTGAGCGTGACGATGGACACCGAGCCGCCGTGCGGACATTTCAGCTTCGCGTCGACGTTCAGCGTGGCCGCGGCCATCACTTCACCTCCAGGGCGCCGTTGTTGACGATGACCGCCGTTCCGTTGACGTCCACCTTCCCCACGGAGCCCGACTCGCTGACCACGGCGCCGGAGCCGACGGTGTGCTTCGCGCCGCCGCTCTCGGTGACGACGTCGGTGGCCATCGTCGTGGTGGAATTGCTGGTCGTCTTCAGCAGCAGCTCGTCGCCACCGTCGTCCATGCGCAGGGTGAGTTTCTCGGTTTTCCAGATCTTGATCGGTGCGCCGCCCGGATCGGGCAGCTCGCTTTCCGCCCAGAAACAGCCCACCCACACCGGGAAGCTCGGATCGCCGGCCTCGAACTCGATCCAGATGCCGGTGCCCGGCTCGGGGAGGCTGTAGAAACCGACGCCGTCCCCCGCATACGGCACACACGGCATGGCCCACGCTTCGACCTTGCCGAGAACCGACGGCACTTTGACCTTCAGCCGGCCGCGGTTCGTCGGGTCGGCGTTGTCGCTGACGGTGCCGCGGTAGATCCCGAAGAAATGCCCGCGCACCCACGTCAGGAGGTCGTCGTAGAGGTCCTGGAATTCCATGTCAGTCCGTCCACCCGTTCCGGATCAGGTCGAAGTCCATGCGATGCTCCGTCTCGTCGATCGTGTGCCGCACGCCGGCGCAGAACCACAAGCCGCTGTGCCGCGAGCCGGCGCCGCGGAGGTTCACCAGCGTGTGCGCGCGCAATACCTTTCCCAATGCGGTCAACGTCGTGGCGCCCGTGGCCCGCACGAAGAACGAGGCCTCGATCAGCGTGCCTTCGCCGCGCGCCTGCAGGTCGCCGCTGTCGTCCACCGGTGCGCGCACGTGCGCGATGCGCGGCTCCGGCGCCACGTCGACGAGCCCCGTTCCGCCCAATGGTGTGAGCGGCGAGCTGGCCAGCGAACTGGTGATGTCTTCCTTGGTATTGAGGTCGACCTCGAGCGCTTCGCTGCTGGTGGGACGCTCGACGTCCCACGAGATCTCCAGCGTGGTCACGTTCGACGGCGGATCGGTGAGATTGATGATCAGTTCCGCCGCGGCCTCGCCGTCGAGGACGGGGCGTCTGAAATGCGCGGTCTCGACGCCTTCCGCATCGCAGCTGATCCAGAAGAGATGTCCATTGCGCCGCGCCAGGCGTTTGACGAATGCGAGATCGCTCTCGCGCTGGATGAGCGTGTGCTTCGCCTCGGCATGGCCGGCCGGCGTCTCCTCGACATCCGCGACGAACCCCGCGTCCGACAGGATCGCCGAGGCGGCCGCGCTGTCGGTGAGGTCGGACCAGGCCACGACTTTGTCCTCGCGATCCATCTTCACCGACGAGTCGCCGCCCATGACCGTCAGCGTCGAGCCGGAGCCGCCCTGCTCGAAATGGATCTGCTGTCCGTAGACCGGTCCCTTGACCAGACAATGATCGACGTCAGCCGGCACGAGGATCGACAGTTCCGAGCCCGGCCCGAGCCTCGATTCTTTGAGGAGAGGGAAATCGCCGTCGGCGATGTCGAGTGCATACTCGAGCCGGTAATAGGTCGGCTGGCCGATGCGCTCGACGACTTCCACCGACGCCGCCGCGGCGGCCGTCTCGTCCGGCGCTCCGTCCACCCGGATGGCGATTCCCAGTCCCATCGTTTCCTTACCTGGCCTTCACCGGGATCTCGATCTCCGGCATTTCCGTCAATGCCTCGGCGAGGATGACGTCGTTCTGTTCGGCGATGCGCCAATAGCCCGCCGGGTCATTGAGATACTTCGCCGCCAGCAGGTCGGGACGCTCGCCCTGCTTGAGAACGTGAATACCGAGCTGCACCTGGTCGGGCGGCGCAGGCGGCGCGACGACCGTCACCTCGCGCCCCCGCGCGTCGGTGACGACGTACGTCTCGGCTTTCACATAGCGGCTCTTCGCATCAAACACGCGCGTGCTCTCCTAGATCGGCAACATGCCGATGATCGATTCGACGCTGTTGGCCATATTGGCCATCGCCAGCGCCTCTTTCTGGGCCTGGGTGAACTTGTAGCAAGCCTTGGCGATGGCCACCGTGGCCGTATTTCTCGTATCGCCTTCGACGTTGACGAGATCGTTCTCGTCCAGGACGCGCAACCCGATCGACACCTTTGCGCGGATCGGATACAGCAGCGGCGAGTACTGCTGTTCTTCGACCGAGAAGCTCGTGATGCGCACCGGCACGATGCGTCCCGGGCCCCAGAAGAAGAGGACGATCGGCACCTCCCTGCGCGCGATGACGTCCGCCGCCCCGCCGGTGCTGATGCCCCCGCTGAACCCGCCCGGACCGAGGGAGACGCTCACCGAAACGTTGAGCAGCCCGCCGAGCGCCCCCGATCCCGGCGGGTAGCACAGCAGCTCCATCGCCGCGATGCGGTCCGCCACCCCGGCAATCTTCGCCACGGGGTGAGACTTCGGATGCTCCAGTGCATCGGCCGCATCCAGCTCCAGCGTCAGACTGAACGTCTCCTGGGGATCGAAGGGCTGGGAGAGCTGATTGCGCTGCTCGTGCGTGAGCGCCGCCCGCGTCCCCGTCCCGGCATCGTCGTACGTGGTCTCGCGCTCGACCGGCACCCACGGCGTGAGCGTCCGCGTCATCGTCTCCGGGTTGTATTGAAAGATGATGATGTTCGGAATGGGGATCAGCATCGGCGCGGAGAACTGAATCAGCGCGCCTTTCAATAGCCTGGGACTGCGTGAGTAGCCGGTTTCTGCCATCGTGCGAATCCCTCAGATCTTCGAGCGGAAGCCGACCTTGGTCGCGTCTTCCATGATCGATTTGTTGTGCGCTTCGGCGTCGTCGGCCACGGTGTTCATGTGAGCCGCGTCCGGCGTGAGGTCCTTGGGCAGCTTGACCTTGTCCCAGTTCGGGACCCCGTTCTCCTGCATCTGCCGCCGGATCATCGTTTCGTAGAAGTGCACCTCCTCGACCCTCAATGCGCGGCGGAGCTTGCCCTTCATGTCGTCGCGCATCCAGTGATAGGTCTTGTTGGCGGCGCGATAGATCGCCTTCTGCAGTTCGGGGGAGGTCACGAGCTTGCCGCCGATCTTCACCTCGTCCCGCTTCGCGACCGGGTCACCCTTCGTCTGTTTCGCCACGGTCTGCAGCTTCGCCGGGGAGGCGTCGAACATGATCGGTGCGTAGGCGCCAAGGGCGTCGGTGAACTCCCGGTGCGTGGCCGCGCCAGGACTGGATGCGCCGCTCTCGTCGGCGGCGTCGTCCGGTTTCCCATGCACGTGCACGCCGCCCTGCTCGTGCGTGTGCTCGGAGATGAGGATCGTCGGCATCGCCCCGCCGCGGCCGGTCTCATAGGCGCCGACCTTGATCGTCGTCTTGTCGTCCGGGTTCTCGATCTCCTTGACCAGCTTTCCGGCCCCGCTGACGCCGGGGTAGTGCTTCAAGGCATGCCGGAACGGCACGTCGCTCTTCCTGTTGCGCAGGTATTCGAGGATCAGGTATTGCGTGATGTGGTGGGCATTGCGGGCCACGCCCCACTGGAGGCCCGGCTTCTTGCGCTCGGCGTAGGTGCCAAAGGCGAGATGGATGTGGCCGGAGCCGGACGAGAAGTTCTTCGCCGTCTGGTTCCTGCTTCTGTAATCGTCCCAGGGGCCGACTGCTTGCGGATCGAGCTCGCCGCCGGCGACGGTGAAGATCGAGTCCTCCACCTGTTGCGCGAACCAGTGCGAGAAGCGGAATTGCGTCTTCATGAACACGCTCGGTTTCGGCCCGGCGTCGCGCATGACCATGCGCGAATGCAGCTTGTACGTGGCAATGGCCTCATCCCGGTTCGCGAAATCCTTCCTGCTCTTGAAACGCGTCGGCGGGCGGACCAGGGGAGTGTTGTCCGCCCACGTGTTTTTCACGATCGTCGTCCACAGGTCGGCCGTGCCGCCGACGTACGCCAGATGCAGTGCCTCGACCTTCAACGACGAGATCGGATCGGCGGTATCGATCTGCTTGAGATCGATACCCCCGGGGGCGGGCTTGTCGGGGTTGAAGTCAATGTCGATGACGATGCCGCTCTGCCCGAGCAGGTATTCCTCGAGCTCGAGCTTCAGGCGGGACGAATTCAGCGAGTACTCGATCTTCTGGATGGTTTTTCCGCCGCTTTTCGTCTTGACCTTTTTCCCTTCGTGGGCGCGCTTGACGATCGTGGCCATCGCGTTCTTGAGGGGCGGTAAGTGATTGTCGAGTACGTATTTCACGATCTCTTCGTGCGCGGGCTGGAGATAGCCGGGGTACGCGTTCTTCGGCAGCGCGCCCAGCGCCTCCTTGAATTTCGTCGGCAATTCATCGGCGACGCGATTGGCATAGGCATTGAGCCGCACGCCGGTCGTTCCGGCGTTTCCGAGGTTGATGTCCGCGACGCGCTGGAGCAGCGGCTCGTCGCTGCCGACGACGGTAAAAAATTTCTTCATCACGTCGTCGAGCTTCGGCTGCGGCGCGCGTGCGCTGGTCGACCCCGGGTCGATGGGACGCGTGGCCGCGTCCCGCCCCGCCTGTGCGGCCGAGCGGTCGGCGGCCGCTTCCAGCGAGGCGTCGTGCCGGACGGCGCTTCCGCGGTCCGCGTTCACCGGCGCCGGCGAATGCCCGACGCCCTGCGGGCGCGGGCCGGTCTGCTGGATGACGTGCGACAGCTCGTGGCGGAACACGTCCGCCCCATGACCGGAGCGCGGCGAGAGTCCGGGACGCAGGTAGACGTGGCTGCCGCTGGTGAGGCCTTCCGCGCCGAGCGATTGCGTGACGGCGCGCGCATCGGGGCCGGTGTGCAGGCGGACGTGCGAGAAGTCGTGTCCGAAGCGGCGCGCGGCATCCTGATGCACGCCCGCGTCGAGGGGCGCGCCGTTGCCGCGCGGCCAAGCCGGCAGCGGCGTTCGGTCGGACAGCGGATGCTCCGACGGCGACGGCTGGACCTCGTCGGGGAACTCGCCCTCTTCGGGCTGCACGGTCACCGAGGGCGTCGCCGGATCGCCGACGCCCTTGAGGAACGGCACTTTGCGCAGCGTCTCCCCCGCGGCGGCGACGAATTCGCCGCAGAGGCTCTCGAACGCCGGCTCGAGCTTGTCCCGGATGAGGTTCTGCCACAGGACGTTGGGGTCGATCGCACCGCCTTCGAGCTTGTCCGTGACCGCCTCGAGGATGTCGTCCCAGAGGCCGGCCATTTCCAGTCCCGACTTCACGCCGGTCGCGATCAGCTCGTACTTTTTCGGCAGCGCATCGACCGCCATCTCGATGACGATGTCCACCAGCTCGCTGAGCGGAATGATCTCCTGCGGCAGCTCCAGCTCCTGGATGGTCTCGAGCAGTCCGGTGATCTGGCCGGACAGCTTGCCCATCTCCTCGCCGATGGTTTTCTCCGCGATGTCGGGATCGATGGCCAGATCGGTGCGGGCCAGCGCGTACAGGCGCGAGAAGTTCTCGATGATGAGCTCGACGATGGCGCCGATGAGGGGATGGCTGACGACGAACACCTTCGTGCGGCGCAGCGGATATTCGAAATTGTCCTTCATCAGGCCGATGCGCTCGCCGAGGTTCAGGCCGAGCCGCGCCAGTTTCAGGAGGAGCCTGCCGATGCGCTGCGCGGCGGAGCCTTTGCCGTGCTTGTCGCGGACGCGCTTCTGCTTCTCGGTTTCCCCGGCCACCGCCAGCGTCGGCAGCGCGGGCTCCCCGAACAGCAGCCAGCCCCAGAGCTTGTCGGCCGTGAAGAGGCTCTCGAGCTGGGCGATGGCCTCCTCGGCGACCTTGCCGGCGTCTCCGCCGAAGGCTTCCTTCACCAGTTTGAACTGCGGCCCGTTGACGAACATCATGATGGACGTGAAGACGCGGACCACCATCACGGCCGGGCCGATCCCGGGAATGAACTCCATGCCCGTGGCCAGGATCTCGCCGAAGGTGTTCAGCGCCCTCCCGAGACGGGCCATGCTCTGCTGAAAGCCCTCCGACATGACGGCGTACATGAGCTCCGACAGCAGGCGCTCGTCGTTGTCGTAAATGACCTTTTCTTCGCCGTCTCGGAGGATCTTGAGCAGTTTCGTTTTGCCGGTGCGCTGGTCTTTCCTGACCGCCGTGCCGTCGCCGTATGTGAGCAGCGAGTCGCCGAGCTCGGAGGACGGCCAGTCGATCCCGCCGCCGGACAGCAAGACTTCCGGCACATAGGTGAAGGTTTCGTAGACCTCGAGGAGCTGATACGTGTGTTGTTCGGCGATGAACTCGTTGTCCACGCCGGTATGGAAGACGTAGCTCCACTCCGGCGTGGAGACGGACTGCGCGTTCTTGTTGACGTTCAGCTCGCGCGACATCTGCAGGTCGATCGCGGCCTGCTCGGTCTGATTCTTCAATTTCTCGACGGCCTTCAGATGTTTGTCGAAGCCGTCCGGCACATCGAGATCGAGCGTCTTCAGCTCGGCGAGCGTCGCCGCATTGGCGGTCAGGGCGAGGGTGCCGGCGAGATGCGGCAGCAGCCCGACGATGAGGTCGTAGCGCGACGTGCCCTCTGTCTCCAGCGCCCCCAACAGCACCTCCTGCGGTCCGAGGCGCTTATAAAGAAGTGGCCCGAGCTCGATCAGCAGCGCCGCCATCTGCAGCGGCGCATCCTTCGGCGGCGAGGAAAACGCGGCGAAGCGATACATCTTCTGCACGGCCTCACTGGCGTTGCTGTACGTCCCGATCTTGTTCTGACGGTATTCGTCCCAGAGCCTGCCCAGTTCGCCCCTGACCAGCACGTGGCGCTGATGCGTCGAGGCTCGCCGGGCCTGCGCGGCGAGCGCCTTCCGGGCGTCCTCGTACCCCCCGACGATGATCTTGTGCAGGTCGGCGTTCTGGGTCGGGTCCGCGGCCACGACCTGGTTGAACGCGCGCACCCATTGCACCATCTCGACCCCGAGCGGCGGCGGCTCCTTCCCTTTTTTTGCTGCGGCCAGCTTCGCCTCGTACTCGGCCACGTTCGTCGCCATCTGCGCGCGCACGAGCGCATCGAGGGCCGGAAGTTTCTTTGCGAAAAGCGCGAGGAGCTCGTCGATCCGCGGCACGGTCCAGATCACCAGGCCGCCTGCACTTTGATGAATCGAATATTGCCGCGGCACGAAGATGGTGACTCCGACCGCGGTGGCGTTCACGAACTCGGTGTATTTGGGATGGGCCTGGACGAGATCGGCGAAGGCGTCGCGATCCACCGGCCTGACCGAGGCAAGGTATTCCTTCAGCAGGTAGCGTTGCGGGATCGCCCGCGTCTTGAGCCGGTCCAGGGCCTGATTGATCACCGGCCCTTTCGTCCCGGAGAAATCCGTCGCCATCCCCTCTTTGTCGAGGATGGTCTCGATGTGCGCCGCCAGGTCTGATGAATAGAGCGAGTAACTGAAGTTCGCGATGTCGGCGCCGGTGAGCGGCTTGGCGCCCTCGATCTCACCCTTCGGAAACTCCCGCTCCATGAGCCGCAGGCTGCTGGTCTTGTCGACCGCCCAGTCGCCCCACAGCGCGAGCATGCTCTGTTTCTGCGAGCTGAGCGTGCCGAGGGCCACCTCCGCCAGGTAGTTCTTCAGCTCGTTCATCTGCAGCTGGTGCGCGACGCCGTTCCACCAGCGCGCCAGACTGAGACGATGCCGGACCCGCGCATCCTCGACGGCGCGTTTCTCGGCGGTGGTCGCGGTCGGGGGCACGGGCAGCGCCTCGTACAGGTATAGGTGATGGGCGATGTCCAGCATCAGCCACTGCACCCACCCCAGCTCCAGATACCTCGCCTGATCGACGATTTTTCCGCGGGCCTCTTCGCGCGCGAGCTCGAACAGCTTGAGGTCGTAGTTGGTCGTCAGCCTTACGAGACGATCGCCCTCCGCCTTCATCATGGCCTGGTAGGTGGCGGCGGAAGGCAGCTTGCCGTAGGGGAGATAGAAGATTTTCTTCGCCACCTGCAGGAAGTCGCGCTGGAGGTTCTTCATCTCCTTGAGCTTCGTGACGTCCCCGATCAGTGCGACGACGGAGCTGTACGACTCGAACTTCGTGTTGTCCTCGCGGGCCTTCTCCAGCGCCTCGACGCGGTCCCAGAACTCCATGGCCGCATCGGCCACGTTCCGGATGTCCTGGATGGCGCTGTCCCAGAGGTACTTCGCCTCGTCCGGCATCTTCGTGCCGAGGTCTTCCAGGGTCGTCCCGTCGGTGAGGATGTCCGCGAGCACTCGGCGCGACTTGATGCGATGGACCCTGGACGCCTTCTGCGCCTCGCGGCGGTTGATCCGCAGGATCTCGACGCGATACGCGTCCACCCATTTCAACGCGGCCAGGGCGTAGAAGTGGCGCTCGTTGTCGATGAGCGCCGCCGGCTCGGCCGCGGCCTTCAGCTGCTCCTCGTAGAGGGTGTTGAAATCGTGGTCCGGTCCGAGGTCCTGCTCTACGCGCCCGAGACCGAACAGGTGGATGCGGAACGTGTCGACAAATCGCTTCTTCCAGTACCTCGACAGCAGCGGCGAGCCGGAGATGGTGCCGTCCATCCACTTCAGGTCGCCCTTGAGCTTCTTCGTGTAGAACTCGTTCAGGCCGAAGGCCGTGCGCGGCGGCAGCGTGTACTTCGTGGCCTGACGCGCGAATTCGAAATCGCCGCGCTGCTTGAGCGCATCGGCGTAGACGGCGCGGTGCTCGGGCTTCTTGGTGAAGCCGGGCGCCTTGGTCAGCTCGAGGAGCTCTTCCGCGGGCGTCATCGTCCCCGTCGGCGTCGACGTGAGGGTCGTTTTGACCGCCTCGACGTGCAGGAGCAGATCGGGATCGGAGGAGTTCTCGGCCGTGTGCCGGGCCAGCACCGTGTCGAGCGTCGGCTTGGTCTCGAAAAGGCCCCTCTCCTTGAAGTGCTCCTGCAGCGTCGGCACGCGCTGGATGCCGCCGGCGCCGGCGGCGTGCGTGGCCGAGAGCTCGCCCCGTGTGTTGCGGCGGCCGGTCTGCTGCAGGACGTGCGTCAGCTCGTGCGCGATGAGCTCGCGGCCGGATTCCGTCTCCGGGGCATAGCGTCCCAGGCGGAAGAAGATGTCGCGGCCGCTCGTGAACGCCTCGGCACCCTCGTCGATCGCGACCGCGTCGGCCGCGTTGCCGGTATGCACGCGCACTTCCCGCAGATCCGCGACGAACGAGGCCTCGAAGGTCTCGCGCAATGCTCCCGGCAAGGGCCGGCCCATGCTGCCTGCCACTCTGTACGCGGCCGGTGCAACCGGGGAAACGCGTGCACTGAGACTTTTCTCGCCGCGCACGAACCGTTTCGCCAGTTCCTCCGCCTGCCGCTCGTGCGCATCGGCACGCTGACGGTTGCCCGCCCCGGGAAGGCGTTTCGCCTGCACTTGATTCGTACCGGCGCCTGCTTTCCGCGAGGCGGATCCGTGCTGCTGTCGGGCGGTGCCTTTCATTTGAGCTTCCGCCGGATCTGCGCCGCGATTTCAGCCGCACTGGCGGAACCGCGCACCGTGATGTCGAGCGCAGGGATGGTTCGAGACTGCTGACTGGTGAGACCCGTTTCGGCGAGGCGCTTTGCGACGGCTTCGCCGAGGTGGCGGGCCTGCTCGCGGGTGAGGCCGGCGGCGCGGAGGCGCAGCTCGCCGATGTGCACTTTCGGGCCGCTCATCGCGCGGCTCCGGTCCTCAGGATGCGATCGCGGTCGCGCGGACCGATGGCCCGGCCTTCCTTGCCGAGCTCGCGATCGAGCCCCGCCATCAGGTGACTGCGATCGAGCGGCTTCCCCTCGGCGCGCGCGGCGAAGAGTCCCGCCAGCACGGCGTATTTGATCTGTGCGCCGGTGGCGTCGGCGGTCGTGCTGAACAACTCGAAAATCGGTGCGAGCGCCCGGGCGCGCTCTTCGCCGGCGAGCGAGGTGACGACCTTGCGCCACAGCTCGAGCTGCAATGCCGGGTCGGGCTTCGGGAAGTCGACGAGATAGCGCAGGCGGCGCACGAACGCGGGGTCGATGTTGGCCTTGAGGTTCGTGGCCAGAATGGCAATGCCGGGATAGTTCTCGATGGCCTGCAGGAGGAAGGCGGTGTCGGTATTCGCGAATTTGTCCTGCGCGTCGCGGACTTCCGTGGCCCGGCGCGCGAAGAGGGCGTCGGCCTCGTCGAAGAAGAGAACTACGTCATTGTCCGCGGCCACGCGGATCACCTGCTCGACGTTCTTCGGCGTCTCCCCCACCCATTTACTGACCAGCTGGGCGATGTTGACGCGACAGAGATCCTGCCCCATGCGCGCGGCGATGACCTGCGCGGCCATGGTCTTCCCGGTGCCGGACGGGCCGCTGAACAAGGCGATGAGCCCGCGCCCCTGCGGGAAGAGCCGCCGCGCTTCCGGGTCGCGCCAGAACGAGGCGCGATCTCCGGCCTCGAAGGCGATGGCATCGAGCAGATGCCGCGCGCCGTCGGGCAGGACCATGTCGTCCTGCGTAAAGGGACACTCGAGAATCTGGGCGAGGTTCGCGAACCGCGCCCGCGCCGCTTCGCGCACGCGCTCCCCGGCTTCGGACGCATTGCGGGCACCGAGCCGCGCGGCGCGCTCGATGTCGCCCGGCCAGACGCTGTGCTGCTCCGCAAGGCGCGTCAACTCTTCAGCGGGCCATCGTGCTGCTTCCGTGGAGATCTGACGCCACAGCTGGGCGCGGGTGGCGGGCTCCGGGACCGGCAGCCGGATGTGACGATCGATGCCGCCGGCAATGGACGCGGGCTCGAAGCCCGGCTCGCACAAGACGAATTGAATGGGGAAGAGCGACTGATTGGATGGCCACACGCGCCGCAATCCGTTTTCGCCGCTCCACGCCAATGCGGCCGTGTCGAGAAAGACCTGCCGCTGTGCGTGCATGAACAGGCGCGGCCAGCCCGCGTCGTCGACCGCATCCGCGTCGACGAGCAGCAGCGCCATGCCGAGCTGCTGTGCGACGGCGGTGGCGAACGTGCGCTTTCCGCCCCCGCGCGGGGCGACGACCACAATGCGCAGCCGCGCGTCCGCCTGCTCGCGCAGCGACTCCGCAATCCATGTGGCAGCGTCTTCGACCGGCCACTCCGGCAGCGGCCGATGGCGCGGCTCGAGCAATTTCGCGGCGCCGAGCAGCGGCTCGGCCAGCGTGCTGCGGCCCAGCAGCCAGTCGCGGATATGAGGATCGCAGAGGAGAGCCTGCGGCTCGGCCAGGCCGGCGTCGCGGCGCTGGATCAGCTCCCAGCGGAAGACGTTCATCTCCGGCGTCCACGCGCTGGAGCGTCCCGTCCCCAATAAGCGAGCGGCCAGCTCCTCGGTCACATAGGTGCGTCCTGAGTGGTCCTGCAGATACGCGCAGACGCGTCCCAGGGAAGGGTCGAAGGCGACGGCGGCACAGAGGCGCAGGAGCTCGAGCTCCTCGGCGCTCAAGCCGAACGTCACCGCCAGTTGCGCGAAACGCGATTCCGGGGAGGCGTTGAGAGCGTCGCGAATCCCGTCGGCTTCCGCGCGCCACTCGCGCACCGGCTCTTCCCTGCGCGCCCATGCCGCCTCGGCCTCGGGGGCGTCATGATCGGCGAGCACTCCGGCAAGCTCGGCGTGCGTCACCGTGGCCCGGCCGTCGACCGTGGCGTCGGCGCGCCACAACTGCTGCAGCCACGCACCGCGGGCGCGGGCCAGGAGGCGGAACCACGAGAGCACCAGATCGGGCTCGGTGGCCCCCCTGGGCTGAGGCGCGGCCGTGCGCTTCGCGGTTGCCGCCTTGCGCTTCGCGGTTGCACGCTTGGCCGTCATGGCACGCGCACCCATCGCGGAGCGCACTCCGCGCCGTTCACGATCACTCGCAGCGGCAGCGTCTCGCCGGAGTTGAGGCCGGCGATGGGGAACTGGATGCGCAGGGTGGTGGCGTTGACGATCTCGAAATGGCCGGCCGTCAGTGCGACGGTCGGCTCGAGCGGGACCGGGGCCGGTCCGATGTTCACGTGCACGCTTTCGGGGAGGACGTCCGCGTGCTCGAACGGGCCGCCGGTGACGGTGACGATGTCCGCCACGGCCACGGCCACGACGTTGTGCGCGGGATTCGTCACCGACGGCGCGACCGTGAATGGGACCTGATTCGAAGTCTGCGGGAAGGCGCGCATGCTGCCGTCCGGCATCTGGCGGTTGCGCGTCACGCGCGCGGCCGCGGAGTAGACGCCCGGGACGATGTCCTGCTCGCCGGCGCGATTGCGCACGCGCGCCACGATGGAGTCGGCGCCGGCCACGATGCCCCAGTCGATGCCCACTTCCTCCGCCTGGTCCCAGCCGGGGGCGAAGATCATCAGGGTCGTGATGTCGCCGCTCAGGTCCGAGCCTTCGAAGCGGAGCGTCTCGCCGTCGGCCGCTTCGGCGGGCACCAGTTCGGCGGTGCGATCGGTGGCCTCGCCGGGAAGGCGGAACGTGACCGTGCTGCGGCTCGCGTCCAGACGGGGCGCGCCGTTGACGAAGATCTGCACGCCGAAACGGAGCACGCGTCCGCCGAAGGTCTGGGGGCGGTCCGGCTCGAGGAGGGCGGTGTTGACCTCGTAGTAGGCCGCCAGGCGGACGGGCTGGCTGCCGGCCGTCCAGAAATTCGTGGCCTCGCCGGGGTTGACGTTCCGGAGCGTAATGCGCAGGACGTTGTCCGTCCCCTGCAATTCCGGCGGAAAGGCGAGCACGCCGGCGATGGTGGTATTGCGGTCGACGCTCGGGAAATCGTGCAGCGTCTTCAAGGCCAGGCCGAACAGGCGCTGGGCCCGCAACGCGGCCGTGTGAACGTCGCCCAGGTCGCCGGCGTGCGCGACGAGCTGATACTGAAGCTGCAGCCCCATGGGCGTGAAGCGCACCGCCGGCTGGTCCTGAAAATGGGGCGGCTGGTTCTTGAAGTGCGCGTCCTCGTTGGCGTGATAGAGGAACATCCCCAATGCGTGATCGCCGGTCAGCAGTGCGCTGGAGACGCCGGAATAGGTGATCACCGGCGGCGGACCAGGGAAGAGGCCGGCCCACAACACGTCCACGCGCGCCCTGAGGATGCGCAGGAGCGTGGTGGTCACGAGCGATAGGTCGATCAGTGGCATCGCTTAGTCAGAACTGGCCCAGCCCGAAGCGGCGGCTGGAGGGAAACGGGGGGCGGCCGGCACCCGCTCCGCGGACGACGACGATTCGGGGACGCTGCGGTGGCGCCGGCGGTGCGGGCGACACCACTTCCACGGTGAGCTTTCCGATGACCAGCGACGGCGGCTCCGGCGGCGGTTCCGGCATGCGCTGTTGCTGCGGTTGCGGCTGCAGTCGCGGCGCGGGCTCGCGCTCGATGCGCGGCTCGAGCGCCGGCCGCGTTTCCTCGAGGCGCGATTCCGGCTCCGCCGGCGCGGGCGGGCGGCGGTCGAGGAGCGCGCCCATGAATGCATCCGCCTTGCGCAGGAGCTGCTGTTGCTCGCGCTGCTGTTCGACGATCCGCACGCGTTCGGACGTTTCCCCGGCGTCCGCCTTCTCAGGCGGTGCCGGCGACAGGACGCGCTCGATCGATGGGGGCGAAGACGGCTGCAGCGGAGGCGGCTCGTCCATCGTGCGCGGTGCCGGCACCGTTCGCGGCGGCTCGGCGTTCGGCGGCGGCGTGGGGCGGATGGTCTCGACGACGCGCTCGCGGACGACCGTCTCCCGTTTCGGCGCGATCGGGGTCTCGACCGGTACGGGCGGCGGCGCCACCGTGCGCGTGGGCGGCGGTGGCACGGGAGGGTTCAATGGCGCGGAACGCGTTTCAGGCGCGCGCGCAGCGACGGGCGCCGACTCCATCGGGGCGATCGTCTCGAACGGATCGGCGACCGCGCCCGTCCCCGCCACCGGGAGCAGCGGTGGCGTTGCGAGTGCGGCGCGTTCGGCCAGTCTGGCGAGATAGCGTTTCATAGCGGGCGCACATCACGCGACGCGTTCGTTTTCGATCAGCTCCACGAACATGCGCCGATCGGTTCGGGTCAGGGACAGGATCTCCGCGAGCGACCATGAGTAAGCCACGGCGATGCGATTGACTTCCGCCAGCAGCCGGCGGCGCTCCGCCGCCAGGGCGGTGAGAAAGTAGCTCTGGATGTCGAACCGCACCGTGTGTACGTGGCGGCATTCGGCGCACGGCGCCACCAGCTCGAGATCGAGCAGCGGCGCGACCTCGTCCAGCACCTCGTCGTCCGGCCAGTCGGCGCGGCCGCGCAGCACTTCCTCCACTTCATCGGCGGGTAAGGCGGCCGCGGCCAATTCGTCGCTGCCCGTGGGGAGGCGCACCGTCACCCCGTCGCTCCCCTCGAACCGGCCGTCGCCCAGGGCCTTCCATTGCGTGGACGGGATGCGCGCGTCGATCGACTCGATGAGACCGCGGAGAGAGAAATGAAGGTCGAAGGGTTGGCCGCAGTGGGCGCAGGTCAGCGTGCTCTCGATGCGGTCGCCGAATGCGCCCATGTAGACCGCGGCCAGCAGCCGGTCGCGGTCCGCGGCCACCAGCTCGGCCGCGGAGCCGTCCTCCAGGAGCGCGCTCAGGAGCGCGATGGCCGCGGCGGTGCTCGCGCCGGCCACCGCGTACTCGTCGCGGCCCGTCAGCTCGCGGAGACGCACCGTCCGGCGCGTTCCCGCAAAACGCAGTGGCACAGTGATCATAGCCCGTCGCTAGGACTGCTGCGGCTCGGTCACCGCCACGTCGCGCTCCCACCCTTCGTTCTGGAGGACCATGTGCTCGATGGCCACCGCGTGCGCGTTGCCGTCCAGCTCCGGGAGGGCCTGGTACTCGCTCACCCAGCAGCGGTAGACCTTGTACGCCTTGGCCACCACGCCCTGCTCGTTGAGCAGCTCGATGATCAAGTCCTTGCGGAAATTCTCGAGCGAGATGGCCGCGTCGCCGTCCGTGTTGAAGATGAGATTCGCCCAGTTCTCGAACTCCAGGTCATGCGTGACGCCGCGCTCCAGCGTGATGGGCTCGAATTTCCAGACGCTCGGCGAGACGCGCGACGTACTGGGGTCGCCTCCCTCGCGGTGCGTGACCGGCTCGGTGCTCCGTTTGAGCGCGCTGATCTTGCTGACGCCGGCGACATAGCGGCCGTCCCACTTGATCCGGAACTTCATGTTCTTGTACGGGTCGAAGCGGCTGGTGTTCACGGGAAATTGAGGTGCGGCCATGATCATTCAGCTCCGGTTCTCAGTTTAGGTTTCGATCTGTCCGGCCATCTGCTGCAGGTACAGGATCACGAACTCCGCGGGCTTGAGCGGGGCGAAGCCGACCCAGATGTTCACGATGCCGAGGTTGCGGTCGTTCTGGGTCGTGGTCTCGGAGTCGCACTTCACGAAATACGCTTCCTTCGGCGTGCGTCCCTGGAACGCCCCCTGGCGGAAGAGGTTGTGCATGAACGCCCCGACGTTGAGGCGCACCTGCGCCCACAACGGCTCGTCGTTCGGCTCGAAGACCACCCACTTCAGCCCGCGGTAGAGGCTCTCTTCGATGAAGAGGGCCAGCCGCCGGATGGGGATGTACTTGTAATCGTGCGGCGTGTCGTCGTCGCCCTGGTTCGTCCGGGCGCCCCAGTTGACGATGCCGCTGGGGAAGACGCGCAGGGTGTTGATGGCCCGCGGGTTGAGGATGCCGTTCTCGCGGTCGGAGAGCCGCGACTCCAGTCCCACGATCCCGCGCAGGTCCGCCTCCGTCCCCGCCGGCGCCTTCCAGACGCCGCGCGTGCTGTCGATGCGCGCGAACAGGCCCGCCAGCGCCCCGGACGGACCGATGTCGCGCCGGAGGCCGTTCTGGTCGATGGTGATGTCGGGATAGAAGACCGCGCTGTAATCCTTCACCAGCCCGGTGCGCAAGGCCGTGAGGCCGGCCGCGGCGCTCTGCGGATCGCTCCACGTCTGCGGGCTGTCCATCAGCAGGAAGGCCCGGCGCTGCATGGCGAAGATGCTGGCGTTCGCATACTGCGACTGCACCGACACGGCCGGATTGGCCACCGGAGCCAGGACCAGCAAATTGAACAGATCGACCTCGGTGTCGACGGTGAGGTACGCGTCGTCGTAATCGCCTGCCAGCGGCGAAGTGCCGTCGCTGCCCGGGACGGCCGCCACCTGCCGGCCGCCGATGCCGAAGCCGCCCGCACCGAGGGAGTAGGCGCGGACGTTGGGGAAGAAGTTCGCCACGGGGAAGCCCGTCACGGCGAAAAACGCCGGCAGGAAGTTGTCCTCGACGTTCTCGTTCGGCAGGATCGTCAGGCGCGTGCCGGCCACCTGCGCCGTCCAGCGGAACAGCGGGTCGTTCTGCGCCACCGTGTTGATGGCCGCGGCCATGCGCGCCAGCTTGTCGCGGACGCCGTCGTTGTTGCCGTTCGGCGAGCTGACCGCCGCGTCGCGGTAGAAGAGGTCGGCCGGGAGAGTCTGGACCAGGTCCTCGAAACGCACGAGCAATGCCGCCGGCGGCGCGGTGAGCACGTCGAGAGTCATCCCGTTGCCGGGAGCCACGAACGCGTTCTGGGCCAGGTTGGCCACCGCCAGCGAGACCGCCGGATCGGAGGCGCGGAGGGTGATGCCGCTCGGCGCCGGACGGCGCGCGGAGTGCGATGCGACTTCCAGTCCGCCCTGTTCCGCGCCGAGCATCAGCGGCACGGACGCGTCGTTGGCGATGCCGGGACGGATGAAGGCGTCGCCGGCCGCGTTCGAACGGATCTGCAGGAGCGTGGTCTGCGTCGTGCCCGGGAACGTGGCGCTCGGGGCCGGGCCGGCCTCGAACGTCACGATCGGGTTCGCGCCGGGGATCCCCGCGTTGTTGAAGTGCGTGATGATCCGGTTGCGGATCTCGGCCGCCACATCGTCGCGGATCGTGGCCACCGCGTTCATCGCGCCGATATCGAGAGGCGGCACGTTCAGGTCGACGTTGACGAACGTGCTGCCGTCGAGGCTCACACGGATCTGATTGCGCGTCGAGCCGGTGCCGATCAGCGCGGCCCACGCCGTGCGGAACGTTCCCGGGGCGGCGGTGTGCGGCACGGGCCGTCCGGAGCGGGAGAAGCCGTTGATCAGACCGGCCGGCGCGGCGGGCATGGCCGCGCCGACGAGCTTCGAATTCTGCGTCAGGAACGTCGGCGCGAAGCTCGACGAGAGCGGGTCCATGGAGAGGTTCTTCCACGTCTCCCGCCGCGTTTTCACGCGCGCGCCGCTCTGCAGCTCGTACGTGTAGAGGTCGATGTTGAACGTGACCTCCGGCTGCGCGCCGGCGTAGGTCACGATGGCGCGGATGTTGTCGCCGTCGAGCCCCTGGTCCTTGGCCGTCAGGATCAGCGCGTCGGCCGTGGCGGCCTCGTTGCGCAGCGTGATCCCCGACGCGGCCGCGGCCTGGGCGATGCGCATCACCCAGCAGTCCGTCCCCCCGTTCAGGAAGAACAGCCGGACGTAGTGGGCGAGGTCGCCCGCGGCGGGATCGTCGCCGAACGTCTCACGGAAGGCCGAGTAGCTGACGCAGCGCCGCGGACTGCCGATCGGGCCGCGCCGCGAGGCGCCGATGAACATCCCGATCGAAGTGCCGACGCCCACGATGGTGCGCACCCCGCTCGGGACCTCCTGAACGTACACACCGGGATAGCTGAGCGCAGGGGTAACCGGCATTGACTCTCCTCCTTCCAGCCGTTCGCAAGCGGACACGCATCCCCGTGCGTCGTCGGCTTCGACGGCATTGGAGCTGGGGCGATGAACGAATGGGCGGCTACGCGCGGATCAGTGAGCGCAGGCGTCCGAACCGGGGCCAATCACGGAACGACGGGGCTTTCGAGAACCGGGTCTTGACGAAGGAGTGACCGTGGGAGTTACTTCCCTACCCACCATCACAGATTTCTTACGGCAGGACCGTGATGGCCGTCACGTTTCGCCGATCGTCACCGGCGGCTCTTCGCCGTGCAGGATGGCCGCGCCGTACTGGGTCTTCTTCCCGGCCGGCAGGCGCACCTTCTTCACGTCGACGCGGCCCGGCTCCACGAGCACGACCACGCTCGACCCCATGTGGAACGTCCCCAGCCGGTCGGCCACTTTGATGTCGATGCCGGGGTCGTAGTCGCGCGTCACGGTCTTGTCCACGCCGGCGGCGTTGGAGATGAAGGAGTCGTAGACGACAGAGATCTTGCCGACGTTCGTCGCGCCGATCATCACCACCGCCACCAGGCCGAGCTGGCACTCGACGTAGGTCACGACGCGCTCGTTGATGGAGAAGAGCTCCTCGACGTTGTTCAGCGACCAGTCGTTGACCGGCCAGAGCTTGCCGGGGATGTGCACGCTGCGCACGATCTTCCCCCCGACCGGCGTGTGCACGTGATGATAGTCCTGGGGCGAGAGATAGAGGTTAAAGTACGCCCCGTTCTCGTAGCGCTTCGCGTGCTCCGTGTCGCCGAGGAAGCCGGCCACCGTGTACGTCTTCCCCTTGATCTGCTCCAGGCGGCCGTCCTCGATGACGCCGAAGTTGCGCAGCACGCCGTCGACCGGGCTGACGAAATCGCCCTCGACCGGACGCAGCCCCTCCCGCAGGTCGCGGATGAAGAAGTGGCCGATGGAGGGGTACTCGTGCATCCCCCGCCCGGCCGCGTCGACGTCGATCTGGTAAGTCTTCGCGAACCAGTGCACCAGCCGCCGCGCCAGCGGCCGCGGCAGCCGCGCGTGCACGAGCCGCCCCATGAAACGGCTCAGATGATTCTTCGGAACGTAGCGGAGATAGCGGTACACGCCCGACATCTTTGCAAATTGGGTACTTGATCGCCATTCCGCTTCGTGTCGCCTGGCGAGAGGCTCAGGGAGCCATCGAAACACACCATGGAGTGTGTTGGTGACGCTCATGGGGGTTGAAGAACACACCATGGAGTGTGTTGATAACGCTCGTGAGGGGTTGAGAACACACCATGGAGTGTTTTCATGACACTCGTCATGGTTCCAAAACACACCATGGAGTGTTTCGGAGGCTCCGGCGGCGTGGCCAGAGACCGCGGAAGAGCTGCCAACACACTCCATGGTGTGTTTTCACGGTCTCGCCGGGACTGTTTATTTACTCCATGGAGTGTTCCGATAGGCTCGGGGAGCATTTGCAACACACTCCATGGAGTGTTTTGAAGGGTCGAGATCATTTACGAAACACTCCATGGAGTGTATTCTCAGCCCCGACATGCCTCCCGCAAGACAAATCAGCCGTGATGCCATCCGCTTCGGAGCCATCATCCACCGCCTGCGCATGGAGCGCGGCTGGACCCTGGTCAAGTTCGCCCAACGCTCGGGCATGCACCTGAACTACGTCAGCATCCTGGAACGCGGCGGCAACGTCCCGAGTCTGGTCACCATCCTCGAGCTGGCCGATGTCTTCGGCGTGGACCCGGGCGACATGGTGCGCGAAGTCGCGGACGGGCGGAAACCGAAACCGGTCGCGCCGCCGGCAGAGCGCGCGACGGAAGAGAGATAAGCGTCTCGGGACAAGCCAGTCCCCTCTCCCCACCGCAGTGGGGAGAGGGCTAGGGTGAGGGGTTGTGACGCTCGGCAAAAGGGAGCCCCTCACCCTAACCCTCTCCCCGTGCGCGGGGAGAGGGGACTGATTTGTCCCGAGACGCCCTGTCTCTCTTCGGTCGCGCGCTTTGTTTCGCGCTCAATCCACGAGCACTTCGTCGATGCGGATCTCGGCCTGCAGCGTCTTGGCCACCGGGCAGCGTCCCGCGATCACGAGGAGCTTCTGCCGCTGCTCCTCCGTCAACTGCTCGCCGATCAACCGGATCTCGACCCGAAACCGGTGGATGTATCCCTCGGCGGAGGTGCAGTCGGCGCAGTCCTTCACGTGCTGGCGGTCGTGGGTGACGGTGACGTCGACGCCTTCCAGCGGCAGCTTCGCGCGCTTGGCGTAGAAGTGCAGCGTCATCGACGTACAGCCGCCGAGGGCTGCGGCCAGGGCGTCGTAGGGCGTGATCCCTTCGCCGCCGCCGCCCACCTCCGCCGGCTCATCGAGCACGAAGCGGTGCGGTCCCGCCTCCACTTCGGTGCGAAACGAGCCGCGGGAATGCAGGACTACCGGCGCTGTGGTCATCAGTCTTTCTTCTCCGTGTTCACAACTGCCCCTCCACGATCGGCAACAGCAGCCTGGCCGCCCACGCCCGGATCTTCTTCGCGCGCGATACCAGCGGGTAGCGTTCCTTGGCGGGGCGGCCGTTCTTGCGGATCGTCCAGGCGTTCTGCAGGTGGAGGTCGATCGAGTCGAGGAGCTCCGCGGCCAGCCGTTCGTCGGCGACGAGGCACATCACCTCGGTGTTCAGGTTCTGCGAGCGCGGGTCGAGGTTGTACGAGCCGATCAGCACGATCTCGCCGTCGATGACCGCGCTCTTGGCGTGCAGCGGGTCGGGGCCCTTGTACTCGCGCACGTCGATGCCCATGCGCACCAGGCGGCGCTTGTATTTGAGGTAGCCGGCCTGCGGCAGCACGCCGTCCGTCGAGCGGAGCGAGTTCGTGACGATCTGGACGTACACGCCCTCCTTCAGCTTCTTCTCCAGCAGCGCCAGCAGCGGCTTCGGCGGCACCAGGTACGGCGACTCGATGACGATCGACTCCTTCGCCCCTTCGATGATCTCCGCGAGCTGCACCGCCACGCGCTGCCCCTCGCCCACCGGATCGTGGAGGAAGCTCACCGGCCCCACTTCCGGCTGTCCCTCGGACCAGTCGGTTCCGGTGTCGAGCGCGATCCACTCGTCGCACAGCGCGGCGTCGAGCCGGGCCGCGGCCACGCGCTTCTCCGCGTCCGACACGCGCACCTTCAACTCCGCCACGTGGTTGCTCGACCAGACGTGCGCAAAGTGCCCTTCCGCATCCGCGGCCGAGGGGCCCTCCACGTAGACGTCGCGGTCGACGTAGTTCTTTTTCTTCGCCATCCCGTAATACGCCTCGGCCAGATTCCGTCCTCCGGTGATGTATCTCTGTCCATCGACGATGACGACTTTCTCGTGCATCCGGCGGAACAGCCAGCTCGGATGGCGCAGCGTCAGCGGGTGGTACACGCGGATCTCCACGCCCTCATCGCGCAGGTGAGCCAGCACTTCTTTCGGGATTCGGTGAAAGTTGGCGTCGACGACCAGCTTCACGCTGCCGACGCCGCGGCGGCGGGCGTCGCGCAATAAAGCCAATGCCGTCATGGTGATGCGGTCATTGCGGGCCAGGAAGTAGAGGGCGTGGACCTCTTGGTCCGCCTGTTGGATCAGGTCGACGCGGGCCTGCGCGGCTTCGCGCGGGTCGTCGAGGATCCGGAAAACGTCCCCGCGCGCCGTCAGGGCGATCGTGCAGGCGAGCACGAAGAACAGCGTGTAAATACCGCGGGACACGAGTGGCTCCAGCCGGTCTCGTGTGCAGATTACGAACCACTCCTATACTTTCGCGCCATGAAACGACTGCTCGTCCTATTGCTGGTCTGCCTCCCCGCCTGTCTCCCCGCCTGGGCCGAGACCCTGCAGTTCTCCGACCGCGCGCGCATCGTGAACGTCAGCGATCCGCAGATCGCGCCCGACGGACGGCAGATCGCCGTCGTCCAGTCGCGCGCGAACGTGAAGGAAAACCGCTTCGACACCGAGGTCGTGATCGTCGACGTCGCCGGCGGCGCGCAGCGCTCCGTGACCGTCGACCGCCGCGGCGTGGCCCAGCCGCGCTGGTCGCCCGACGGCACGCGCCTGGCGTTCCTGGCCATGCACGACGGCAAGCGGCAGATCTGGATCGCGCCGCTGGCCGGCGGCGACGCGCGCAAGCTGACCGACAACGCCAGCGGCGTGCAGCAGTACGCGTGGGACCCGAGCGGCACGCGCATCGCCTTCGTGGCCGCCGACGAGCCGCCGAAGAAGAGCGAGGAAGAGAAGCACGTGAAGTCGTTCGAGGTCGGCGACGACGACTTCCTGATCAGCAGCGCCGCCCTGCCGTCGCACCTCTGGCTGATCAACGTCGACGGCGGCGCGGCGAAGCGCCTCACCTCCGGCGAGTGGTCGCTCCCGGTGGCCCGTCCTCCCGGCGCGCTCCCCTCGCCCATCAACTGGTCGCCGGACGGCAAAAGCATCGCCTTCGCCCGCATGGACACGCCGCACTGGGGCAACAGCGACACGATGCGCATCGCCACGATCGACGTCGACAGCGGCACGGTGCGCCGCCTCACCGATGCCGGCGAAGAGGAAGGGCAGCCGGTACTCTCGCCGGACGGCAAGTGGGTCGCATACATGTACCCGCGCGGCGGCGACAAGCGCGCCGAGAACCGCTTCTGGCTCGTCCCCGCGGCCGGCGGCAAGAGCGTCGAGCTGACGAAGAACATCGACCGCAATCAGCACCGCGCGTTCTGGATGCCGGACGGCAAGGCGCTGCTCGTCGGCGCACACACGGAGACGACCACCGGTCTCTGGCTGCAGCCGGTCGACGGCGGCGCGCCGAAGCGGCTCGACCTCGGCGACATCGAGCCGACCTCCGGCTTCTCCATCGACGCCAACGTGCATCGCAGCGGCGCCATCGCCTTCACCGGCACGACGCCGTCGCGTCCGCGCGAGCTCTATTACCTCGAGAGCGCCAACGCGAAACCGCGCCGCCTGACGAACAACAACGAGTCCTTCGAGCGCATCGAATTCTCGCGCGCCGAGCGCATCACGTTCAGCAACGACGGCTTCGACCTCGACGGCGTCGTCGTCAAGCCGCCTCGCTACGACCCGTCGAAAAAGTATCCGCTGGTGCTGAACATCCATGGCGGCCCGCGCGCGGCGTCGTCGACGGCGTTCGCCTTCCTGCCGCAGCTCCTGGCCGCGCAGGGCTGGATCGTCTTCATGCCGAACTACCGCGGCAGCGACAACCTCGGCGACCGCGTCACGCAGGCCATCGTCATGGACGCCGGCGCCGGCCCGGGACGCGACGTCATGGCCGGCATCGAGGCGGTGAAGAAACGCTACAGCGTCGACCCGACGCGCATCGGCGTCGGCGGCTGGTCGTACGGCGGCTACATGACGTCGTGGATGATCGGCAACTACCCGGAGACGTTCAAGGCCGCCGTCTCCGGCGCCGCGGTCAACAACTTCCTCGACCAGTACACGATCGGCGACTACAACGTGCAGTGGGGCGCGTCGTGGGGCTCGCCGTACAAAGGCGACAACATGAAGCGCTACATCGAGCAGTCGCCGATCACGTACGCCTCGAAGATCCGCACGCCGACGCTCATCCTCTCCAACACCGGCGACGCCCGCGTCCCGGTGACGCAGTCGTTCCAGATGTACCGGGCCCTGAAGGACCACGGCGTGCCGGTGAAGTTCGTGCTCTATCCGCTGAGCGGCCACAACGCCGACGACCCCGCGCATCAGTCGGACGTGGACCGTCGCTACGTGGACTGGTACAAGACGCACCTCAAGTAACGCGCTTCTTCTTCGATTTCGATTTCGCCGCCGTGGTCGTGTGAGCCTGCGCGATCACGGCGGCGATCGACTTCCAGCCGAAGTCGGTGTCGAGCCGCACGCCGATCCAGCCACTCTTCCCAACGTACGGCGGCACGAAGAAGTGCACCGGCTCCGCCGCCACGAGCTCGCGCTGCGCCCCCTCAGGCGCATTGCACCAGACGGCGATGCGCCCGTCGCCATGATGGTCGTTCGAAAACATCGCGAACAGCCGCCCCTTCACGCGCCACGTCGGCGCGCCCCACGCGAGCTTCTCCTCGCTGTCGGGCAAAGCGAGGCAGATCGCACGCACACGGTCGAGGGCGTTCATGGCGGTGCAGTTTATCCCGAGCTCGGCGAGGGATCTCCGGTGCAGCCGCGCTGGTCGCGCCGTTGGGGACGAGCATGCAAAGGGCGCCAAAGATCCTTCGCTGCGCTCGGCATAAACTGATCCGCTTAGAATGCTGGCACATGACCGAAGTCGCCGCCGAGCCGTGCGTCGCATTGCGCGGGGAGAAGACCCTCGAGGCGTATCCGGGCCGCACGACGCACCTCGGCCCACTGCAGATCTGGCGCGCGCTGCCGGTGCGAGACCGGCGTCTGATCGGACCGTGGTGCTTCCTCGACCGCTACGGCCCGATCTCCTTCACCAGCGACAAGCCGATGGACGTCGCGCCCCATCCGCACATCGGAATCCAGACCGTGTCCTGGCTCCTCGAAGGTGAAGTGTTGCATCGCGACAGTCTCGGCTGTGAGGCGATGGCGCGGCCCGGCGCGGTGAACGTGATGACGTCGGGCCGCGGCATCTCGCACGCCGAGGAGACGCCGGTCTCGAATGAAGGCCGGTTGAATGGCGTGCAGTTGTGGGTCGCACTGCCCGATGCGCATCGCAACGTGGAGCCGCAATTTCACCACGTCCCGCAAGTGCCGCGCGAGGAGCTGCGCGGCGGCTTCGCGGAGACGTTCAGCGCGCACACCTACTCGCCGATGATCGGCGCCGATGTGCGCGTCCACGCGGATGCCTCACTCGAGTACCCGCTCGATCCGGCCTGGGAGCACGGCCTGTTCATCCTCGACGGCGACGTCACGCTGGAAGGACAGCGGCTCGACGTCAACACGCTCTACTACCTCGGTACCGGCCGGGCCTCGTTCGACGTCCGCAGCGACCACGGCGGCCGCTTCCTCCTCCTCGGCGGTCCGCCGTTTCCGGAGACCGTCCTGATGTGGTGGAACTTCGCCGCCCGAACCCCCGAGGAGATCGCCGCGGCGCGCGCGGAATGGGAGGAAGGGACGCTGTTCGGCACAGTGCGCGGATATGACGGTCCGCGATTGCACGCGCCGGAGCTGCGGAGGATCGCGCGGCCGAATCCGGCGAGTTAGCAGGGCGCACCTCTCGTGTTGCGCCTCCCTCATTTGTCATCCTGAGCCCCAGGGACGGAGCCGCAGCGCCTAAAGCATGGCGGCGAAGGACCCCCTGCCGACGGAGCGAGCAGCGTGCAGTCGGAGGGGGTCCTTCGCCGCCATGCTTTAGGCTGCGTGGGTCCGTTCCTGCGGCTCAGGATGACAGCAATGAGAGCGTGGGCGTGGCCCGCGAGACACGCCAGGCGTTCCGCTACAGCAGCGAGCACGCCTCCGCAAAGTCGAGCCGCGGCAACCGTGGATGCAGCTTGGCGGGATCGCCGTGTCCGAGGTTGATCAGGAAGTTGGAGCGGACGTGGCCCTCGGGGAAGAACTCCTGGTCGCAGCCCTCGCGCTCCTTGCCGGCGCCGAAGAACTCCTCATCCAATTTGGCGTTGTCGAAGCCGGACATCGGACCGCAGTCGAGACCGAGGGCTCGTGCGGCGAGAATCAGATAGGCGCCCTGGAGGGATGAATTGCGGCGTGCCGTCACCTCCACGAGCTGGGGGTTGTCGGCGTACAGCTTCGCCATCGTGGGCGAGTGCGGAAAGAGTTTCGGCAGCTGCTCGTAGAACTTGAGGTCGAAGGCCACGATGACCACCACCGGCGCGGTCATCGTCTTCTCCACGTTGCCCGGCGCGAGCGCGGGGCGCAGCCGCTCTTTCGCGTGTTGCGTCCGGAGAAACACGAAGCGGGTCGGATTGCCGTTCGCGCTCGTCGGCGCCCACTTGAGGAGGTCGTACAGCTCGCGGAGCTGCTCGTCGCCGACCGGCTCGTTCCGCCAGTGCGAATGCGTGCGTGCCTCGCGGAAGAGAAGGTCGAGCGCGCGATCGTCGATCATGAACGCCGAGCGTGCAAGCTCCGCGCGCAACGCCACTACTGCATCAGGAAGACGTCGTCGAACCAGATCTCGTACGGCGGCACCGTCGCGCCGCTGGCAATGACGACGATCACGGACTGCGTCTGCGAGCCGGTGCGCATCGAGAACGAGAACTCCTGCCACACGCCCGGCTCAGCGGGCTTCAGCACGGAGACGAACTGTCCGGTGAACAAGCCGGAGCAATCGGCACTCTGGTAGTTGAAGACCGCCATCACTCCTTCGCCCTGTGCCTCGGAGCCGCGCACCTTCGCGCCATAGCGATAGGTCGTGTTCTTCGTCACGCGCACGCACTGGAGCTGCTGGAACGGCAGATCAAAGTCGGTGTCGCGGAGCGCGATCGAGCCCGAGGCGGGACTGCCGTTCGCGTCGAGCGACGACCAATTCGCGGAACCGCGACCGTTCGGGAACCGCGGCGACTGCCAAGTCCACGGCGCGAGGTTCGTGTCGAACGACCCGTTCACGATCAGGCCCGTACGCGGCGGCACGACGGTCGTCGCGCCTTCCTGCGTCACCGGCAGGCGTACGCCGGCTACGATGAGCGTCGCGGTACGCGTCGTGGTCTGGTCGTTCGCCGGAATGGTGACGTATGCGGCCGGTTGCGCGTCGAGCGGCGCGGCCTCGACGGTGGCCCAGGCCTCCGACGAATATGCGGCCCACCCGGCGCAATCCTGCGACTGCCCGTACACGAGCACGACCGCGCGCGTGACGCCCGCGGCCGGGATGGCGCCGTTCCACGACGGCGCGAGCGAGAACGTGCACTGATGCGGCGCGGCACGGTGCACGGCGCGCATGCGCGCCGAGGCGGCGGGCGCGAGTGCAACGAGGGCGATGACGGCCAGCGCGAGCTGTTTCATGAGCAGCGTGTGAAACAGCGCGCCGCGCGAAAAATGCCGCTCAGGAACGCGATGCACGCCGCTCATGGTACGGCAGCAGATCGCGCTTCAACGGGAGTCGCGACTGGCGCTCGCGCGGACGGTGAACGGCGAGAGGCGCGGCGCTTCCCTGCAGCCGGTGCAGGCCACGAGGGCGTCGTGCAGGTCGGCGATGTCGAACGGTTTGCGCAGCAGCACCAGCGTACCGCCGCCGTCGAAGTCGCGGAGCGTAGAGTCGCTGACGGCGGTGACGATGATCGTGCGCGAGAGCAGCGACGGCGCGGAGGCGCGGACTTCGCGGAGCACTTCGAAGCCGTTGACCTTCGGCAGCATGAGGTCGAGCAGGAGCGCGTCGTAGTTGCGTTTGCGGATCAAGGCCACGCCTTCGGCACCATCGCAGGCGACGTCGACGACCAGACCGAGCCGGTGGCAGAGGGCGGAAATGAGGACGCGGATGGCGTCGTCATCTTCAATTACGAGGACCGTAGGCATAGGAGGAATGACGTCCAGAATCGGACATTTCTGCTGGTACGTCAGTACGGCACCGTACGATTGGCACGCGTGGTGATGCACCTCCTCCGCAAATGAACGGACTCTTCATCGGCCTCATCGTCGTCTTCTTCGGATTCGTCATCCTGATGGCCGTCTGGAGCCGCTGGCGCCGCCAGATGGGCGGCGGTTTCGGCCCCACCGAACTGAGCGACGGCCACATGACCACCACGCCCACCGGCTACCCCGAGGAGATGAAGGGCGAGGGCAAGACGATCAGCCCGGTGGACAACAAGGCCGCGAAGATGTGAGGCAACGCCTCACGCGAACGGAGCGCTGGCTTCCAGCCGGCGCGGTCCGCTGGCTTCCAGCCGGCCCTGGTTCGTTCGAGCGTTTGACTGCGGTATAGACTCGCGTCTATACTTTTCACATGTCTGGACGAGCCAAGATCTTCACCAACGGAGGAAGCCAGGCGATTCGCCTTCCGAAGTCGTGTCGTTTCCCAGACGACCAGAAGGAAGTGCTCGTTCGCCGCGTCGGCCGTCGCGTGATTCTCGAGCCTGCCGACGAATGGAGCAGCGAGTTCCTCGAAGCGCTCGGGTCGTGGAAAGAGGAGATCGAGCGGCCGCCGTCGCGCCCGATCTCGAAAAAGAAAGACGTCTTTGAGTGAATCTTTCTTACATGCTCGACACCGACACGGTGAGCTATGCGTTACGCGGCCAGGGACGAGTGGCTGCGCGAATGATGGAGCATCGCCCCTCGGAGCTCTGTGTCAGCGCCATCACCGTCGCGGAGCTGCGTTACGGAGCCTCCCGCCGGAAATCCGCGAAACTCCACGCTCTCATCGACGCGTTCCTCGCGAACGTCGCGGTCATGCCGTTCGATGAAACCTGCGCGGCCGAATACGGTGCAATCGCAAGCGAGCTTGCAGCGCGTGGCTCGCTGATCGGCGATCTCGACGTCCTCATCGCCGCACACGCCGTGATTCTCGAGCTGACACTCGTCACGAACAACGTGAAGCACTTCAATCGCGTGCGCGGGTTGACGGTGGAGAACTGGCTGTAGCGTTTCCTGAATACCTGACCAAGCCCGTCAACCCGGCCGATCTGCGCGCGATGGTGCAGAAGTTCCTCACGTGATGGCGCGCAGGGCCGCTTCGACCTTCGCGTACTCGCGCTCGAGCTCCGCCACTTTCCCTGGAGCATCGGTCATGTTCCCCTCTTTCCCGCGAGCTTCGAGCTCGGCGCAGAGGGCGCTCACCGCGGTGGCGCCGAGGTTGCCGGAGCCGCTCTTGAAGGCGTGGGCGGCGAAGGAGAGCGCCCGCGGGTCGTTGCGCACGACCGCGGCGCGGATCGCGTCGAGCCGCGACGGCGCGTCGTCGAGATAGACGTGCGCGATCTCGCGGAGAAAGTCGGAGCTGACTTCGCGGAGACGGTCCAGCGTGGCCTCGTCGAGCACAGAGGGGACTTCCTCTCGTTCCGCGGGCAGGAACTGTCTCAGCACGCGCGCGAGCGCCTCCTCGTCGATCGGTTTCGCCAGATAGTCGTCCATGCCCGCGTCGAGGCAGCGCTCGCGATCGCCGCTCAGCGCGTTGGCGGTGAGTGCCACGATCGGCACGGGCGTCCCGCGACGCCGCAGCTCGCGGGCGGCGGCGAAGCCGTCCATCTCCGGCATCTGCACGTCCATCAGCACGAGCGCGTAGTCGGCGCGGCTGGCCGCTTCGACGGCCTCGATGCCGTTCGCCACCGCGTCCGCGGCGATGCCGAGACGCTCGAGCTGCCGCACGGCCACGCGCTGGTTGACGGGGTTGTCCTCGGCCACGAGCACGCGCACGTCCCTGCGCATCGGCACGGACGCGCCGCGCCCGGCCGGCTTCTGCTGCGACGCAGTCAACAACGATCCGGAGAGCGACCTGGCGATGGCGTCGAAGAGCTGCGACTGCTTGACCGGGCGCGTCAGGCAATCGTCCACGCCGACCACGCGCAGGATGGGCGGCTCGATGCGCGAGGCGAGGGAGCTGAGGATGATGATGCGTGTCGTGGCGAGGTCCTTGTCGCACTTGATGAGCCGCGACAGCACGAGGCCGTTCATGTGCGGCAGCTTCATGTCGGTGAGGACGAGGGCGTACGGCGTCCCCGCCAGCGCGGCCTCCCGCAGCACTGTCAGCGCCTCGGCGCCGCCCGATACTTCATCGACGGCCATGCGCCACGCGGTGAGGTTGTGGCGCAGGAGGAGGCGGTTGGTGGCGTTGTCGTCGACGACGAGCACGCGCACGCCGCGGAACGAGGCCAGCGAGAGCTCGCGCGAGGCCTCGTCCCACATCGCTTCCTCGACCGGGATGTCGAACCAGAAGGTTGACCCTTCACCGGCGACCGAGGCCGCGCCCATCGTGCCGTGCATGGCCTCGACGATCTGCTTCGAGATGGCCAGCCCGAGGCCCGTACCGCCGAAGCGGCGCGTCGTGGTGGCGTCGGCCTGCGTGAACGGCTGGAAGAGCCGCGGCAGCACGTCCTCGGCGATGCCGATGCCGGTGTCGCGTACGGAGAAGCGGATCACGAGCCGCGCGCCGGCGCGCTCGCGCCGGTCGACGTGCACGAGCACTTCACCGCTGCCGGTGAACTTGACGGCGTTACCGATGAGGTTCGTCAGCACCTGGCGGATGCGGCCGGCGTCGGAGCGGATGAAGCGCGGCAGGCTGTGGTCGAAGAGGATGCCCAGGGCAAGCTCCCGCTGGTGCGCGGCCTCGCTGAAGAGATCGATCACCGACTCCACCGCGGGACGCAGCTCGAAGTCGTGCTCCTCGACGGCGAGCTTCCCCGCCTCTAGCTTCGAGAAGTCGAGGACGTCGTTGATGACCGTGAGCAGCGCGTCGGCGCTGGTGCGCACGGTCTGCGCAATGTCGCGCTGATTGGCGTCGAGCTTCGAGTCGAGGAGCATGCCGCTCATTCCGATGATGGCGTTCATCGGCGTGCGGATCTCGTGGCTCATGTTGGCGAGGAATTGCGAGCGGATCTCGGCGCTGCGCACCGCGGCCTCGCGCGCTTCCTCGGAGGCGCGGGCCAGCTCGGTGGTCAGCCGATGGTCGCGGCGGACGACCAGGAAGACGAAGACGAGCAGGGCAAAGTCGATGGCGCCGCCGGCGAGGAGGAGCCATTGCGCGCGGCGCGTCTGCCGCCGGGAGGCAGCGTCGCGCTGCGCGAGCAGCATCTCCTCATGCACCGTCATGTCGTTGATGATGCGCTGCACGCGGTGCATGGTGACGACGCCCCGGCCGGTCAGCGTGAGCGCGCGCGCGGGGTCGAATCCCGCGCTGGCGCGCGCGCGCAGGACCTGGTCGACGTGGTGCAGCTTCGCGGCGATGGCCAGTCGCAGGAGCTCCACTCGCTGGAACTGCGCCGGGTTGTCGGCAAGGAGCCGTTGCAGCTCCAACAGGTTCGCGGAGATGCGCGGCCGCACCGCGGCCGACTCCACCGCGAATTCGGGCGCGCCGGTGATGACGTAGCCGCGTTGCGACGTCTCGGCCGCCTCGACCTGGACCATCACCTCCTGCAGCGTGGAGATGACCTGATGCGTGTGCGCGACGGCACGCACGGCCTGCGTCGACCGCGCGGTGCTGCGGAAGGAGACCAGGACGATGGCCAGGACGACGCAGAGCGCGAGAACGAAGCCGATCAGGAGGTTGTGTCGGCGCACGCGCGGCTATCCCTCGCGCTTTTTGTCCGCCACCGCGGCGACGATGGCCTCCGCGCGCTGCGCGGGCACGCGGCGCTCGTAGCCCCACAAACCATCCAGCCACTCCGCGCCGGTCGTCTTCTCCTGTCCCTCGGCCACCATGCGCAGTGCTTCGACCACGCCCGGCACGACGTAGGTGTGTCCGCGCTCGTCGCGGCGCATGGTCCAGACCCAGTCCTGCATCGTGCCGAGGTCCGTGCGGGCCTGGCCGAGCATCGTGCCGAGGGCGCGGAGGCGGTGCACGACCGCCAGCAGGCCGCAGGTCGCGAAGAACGAATACGGCTCGAGCGAGTGCAGCCGCTCGCGCAGCGACTGCTCGTCGCGATGCACCGTCACGGCGCCCGGCGCGATGTCGGACTGCACCTTCGCGCTGGAGACGATGGCGTGGGGACGCAGGTCGATGAATCCGTTCACGGCCAGGTGGAAGTTGCGGACCTCCTCGCCGGCGGCGAAGAGCTTCTGCAGCGAGTCTTCGTGCGTGACGATGGTGCCCATCGGCGCGATCCAGACGCCGGTGCGCGCCACCGGCGCGCCTTTCTCGTCCTCGACGACGATCGGCGAGCCGAGCGACGGGATGGTGAAGACAGCGTCGAGCACGACCTTCATCACCTTGAGGTGGGCCTCGTCGCGCGCGCCGAACTGGCCCGGGTCGATGAGCGGCTTGAGCGGCAGGAGCTGGCCCGGTTTCTCGGCCGTGACGAGCGTGCGCAGGTCGCGCGCGAGCGTCTCGACATCCCAGGTCTCGACGTCGCGGAAGGTCAGCGGGCGCGAGCTCTCCAGGAAGAACTTTTTCGCGTTGAACGACTCGTCGGGATACTCCTCGATCGCTTCGATGTCGAGCGTGCGCAGGCGGTGCAGCAGGATCAGCAGGCCGAGCGTGTGCAGCTCGGCCTGATGCTTCGCCGAGCCGAGGTCCTGCAGGGCCATGGCGTCGAGGCCGCCGAGCTGCGCGTCGAGGAGCACGGGCTGGTAGAGAAAATCGAAGACGGCCCGCGAGTTGTCGGTCTCGGTGTAGTAGCAGATCCCGTTCTCGAACCACGGCAGGTTCGGGTCGTCGCCGAAGAGGCCGACGGTCGAAAGGACATGACCGAGCTCGCTGACCGAGGCCACCTTCATGACGCGATAGAGGGCGTCGGCGTTGGCCACGCTGAAGAACCCATTCTCGCCGCTGCGGATCACCCAGGAGGGCAGCAGCTCCGCGCCGGCCTTGAAGTGCAGCGGCTTCGTCTTCGCTTCGTCGAAGCGCAGCGTGGTCGGCTTGAAGACCTGCACGTATTGCTTGCGCTCGCGCGAGCCGCGATAGAGCTCGTGCGGCGCGTCGCGCAGGGCCTTGACGATGTCGCGGTGCAGCGGGATGTGCTCGCGCATGCGCACCTCGTCGATGCCGATGGCGGCGGCGGTGACGAGCATGTAGATGCCGCGCTGCGCGTACTCGTGCATCAGGTGCTCGGCTTCGATGTGCTTCTGGCGCAGCGCTTCGTCGCGGGAGGCGTGGGCGAAGCCGAGGCGCGGCGTGGTCTCGCCGTTGGGGGACTCGTCGTACATGCCGCCCACGCCCGTCGTGTGGGCGACGAGGACGCGTGCGCCCCACGTCTCGGTGACGGCGGCGAGATCGCCGGCGAAGGTCTGCTCGAACGCCTGCTTCACGTGGGCGGTGAAGTCGGCGCCGAGGTTCAGGGCATTCCCGACGGTGCCGAGACCGCCGGTCTGGTAGGCGAGGATGCTCGGCAGCGGAAAGCCGAGGAGGACGGAACGGAATGGCTTGTCGCCGTAGTCGCGGAGCCGCACCTTGCGGTCTTCGAGGAACGACGTGATCGGGCGCAGGCTGCGCACGTAGGCGAGAAGGCTCTCCTCGATGTTGGCGCGATCGACGCCCGCCACGCGCAGGAACTCGTCCACGGCCTCGGCGCGATGCGCGGAGTCGGAGTCGGTGACGATCTCCAGTCCCGGGATGGGCCGCAGCTCGAACTTCGAGACGGCGACGTAGACCCCGCCGGGCGTGAGGAAACCGTGCTCGAAGTGCCGCGGCGTGACGCCCGCCCCCCACCGCGTGCGAGTGATGCGCTTCAGCCGCGATTCGAAGGAGTGCACCTCGTCGTCGCTGCGGCCGGTGACGATGAGCACCGGGACGTCGTCCGCGGACGCGGGCGGGTTGATGGTCATCATCTCTTCCAGCATCTCGACCATCTGCAGCGCGGAGGACCCCCCGACCGCGCCGGTTCCGCCGATGAAGACGTGGACGTCGCGGTAATGACGCGCGGCGCGCGCGGCCTCGACGAGTCGCGGCCCGAAGCGGGATTTCTTGAAGCGCATGGGGAGGGGATTATGTCATCGGGAGTGGTGCGGGTTTCTAGTTGCTGGTTGCTGGTTGCTGGGGCGGTCGCGCGGGAACGTGGTTCGTTTGACGTTGCTCGTTGCTCGGCCGGGGTGCGTCTCGGCGAGACGCATCTTTGCGTCTAAGCAGAACGCTCCTGGAAGACCAACACCTGGGTGTACGGGACGCGCCACAATTTCTGTCATCCTGAGCAACGGACAGCGCGCTGCGCTGCACCTGCGGGAAAGAAACTATCTTGAGCGTGCCTCGCTCAAGGCAAAATGCAAGTACTTGCAAATACGCGTGTTGCGAACACGAAAATTCGAGTTTCTTGGAAGCCGCAGGAACGGACCCACAGCGCGGTAAGCGTGGCGGCGAAGGACCCCCTGCCGGAGCTGGGGTCTCGAGCCCGATCGGGTCCTTCGCCGCCATGCTTTCGCCTGCGTGGGACGGTTCCTGCGGCTCAGGATGACAGCGTTGTATGTGTTTGGATGAGAGGACCGTTGGCCGTTTGAATACGTTCTGCTCAGCAGCGGCCACGCGACCGGTGCGTCTCGGCGAGACGCACCTCTGCCGAGCAACGAGCAACGAGTAACGCGCCCCTCGCGAGACAGCACTAGCAACCAGCAACTAGCAACCAGAAACGAGCACCCCCTACCGCAACTCGATCCGGCAATCCCAGCGCCGTCCGCCGTCTTCGCAGTCGATGGCGACGTCGAGGGGGGCGACGGAGGTGATGCGCAGGCCGTTCCAGGGGACTTCGCCGCGGGCGGCGATCACGCGGCGCGTCGGGCCGGCGGCCTCTTTGACGATGTGCGCGAAGCCGCGGCCGGTGTGGCAGCTCTGCAGGACGATGGTGGCGAAGGGATCGAGGCGGTCGAAGAAGCGCTCCAGGCGTGCGCGGTCGCTGGCGTCGAGCGTGGGGCTCTTTCGGTTGGCGAAGTACATCGAGAACGGATCGCCGTGCGCGGAGAGGACCAGCAGGTTCGCGCCGTCGACGTCGGTCTCGAAGAGATCGCGCTCGCTGGCCACCTGCTCGTGCACCGTGACGTCGTAGCGCGCGGCGATGCGCGTGCGCAGCTCGCGCTGGTGCGAGGTGTAGAAGATGCGGCGGAACCAGGAGCGCTCTTTGGGGTAGATCAGCACGGCCCGCTCGCGCGCTTCGGCGAACGGAGCAAGGATGATGACGGCGAGCAGAAGCCGCAAGAGCATCGACCGAATTGGACCGCGGTCATTTTACGACTCTGCCGAGCCACTCGCGCAACACCTTCATGACATTGCCGCGTCCCGGCTCGCTCTCGTTGAAGATCTCGTGGTACAGCTCGGGGAAGGCGTGCGTCTCCACGATCGCGTGCGGACTGGCCGCGGCGAACAACTCGCTGCCGCGCGCGTCGACCAGCGCGTCGGCGCCGGCCCAGAGCAGCAGCGTCGGCACGCGCCACTGCGAGGCGCGCTCGCGCACGAGCTCCCCCGAGTCGAGGATGAAGTGGACGAGGCGCGGCGAGACCCGGTCGTGCACGAGCGCGTCGGACTGGTAGGCCTGCACCACCGCCGGGTCGTGGGAGATCTTCGACGAATCGAGCCCGTTGCGCACCGTGGCATTCGGCGTCAGCCGGCCGAGGGCGAGCTTGAGCCGGTCTTTCCACCCGAACTGACGCATCAGCGCCGGCGACGACAACACCAGCGCGTCGACATACCGGCACCACGCCGCCGGCCGCTCCGCCAGCCCCTCGGCCACGAAGCGCGCCGCCACCAGTCCGCCCATGCTGTGTCCGAAGAGCACCAGGGGCCGCGTCTTCACGAGATCGATGACGCCGGCCAGCTCTTCGAGCAGCGACGTGGTGCGCGGGATCACGCCGCGCGGACCGGGCGAGCGGCCGTGGCCCCGCTGATCATAGACGATCGTCGACCAGCGCTCGTCGCGCAGCTCCTGCGCCAGCCGCGCGTACCGGCCGCAGTGCTCGCCGAGACCATGGACGAAGAGGACCGTGCCGCGCGGATGGGGCGCGGGGGTGTTCATGATGTGGAGATCGGTCATTAGGCCCCCGCGATGAAGCGCACTACCCCTGCGCCGTCGCCTCCGAGAACAACCACCGCGGGCCCGCGTTGCCGGTGGTGGTGCCGCCGATGGGTTGCTGCATCAGGTCCTGCGCCTGGACGCGGAGCGAGTACATCAGCCCCATGGCCACGTTCAGGTTCTCCGGGGCGCCGTTGAACGTGCCGTTCAGGGCGGTGAGGAGGGAGCTGTACGTGGCGTCGAACTGGTCGGCCATCTGGGCGACCATCGAGCCGGGCGGCAGCGTGACCTGGCTCGGGTTCGTCACCATCGGGAAGACGCCGTTCGAGTCGAAGGGAATCGGAGCGCCGGTGTAGGAGTAGCCATTCGGGGCGCTGGCATCCGGGACGAGCTGAAAGCCCTTCGCGATCTCGGCGAACTTGTAATAGTGAGCGAGCTCCCCCTCCTCATCGAGAGGACTGGTCGTTGTCCCCTCCCCCTGCTGCATGATGATGGCGATGGCCTGCTGCGCCGTCGCCACGGTCGTGACCGGGAACAGCTCGTCGCTGGCGAACCAGCCCGTCACCTGCAGCGCCGGATTGCCGGTGAAGACCGTCTGGCCGAGGTTGCCGATGGCCATGCTGATGGCGCTGTAGAACTCCCCGATGGTCTGGAAGTCCGGCATGGCCGCCGTGCGTGCGGCCGCCGTCGCGAAGACGAGCGGATCCTCCGGTTCCTCGATCACCATGAACGTGCCGGTCACGGCGTCGATCGAGAACTTCTGCAACGGCACGATGAAGGGCGGCCCGCCCGGCTGCGTCCCGATGCCCATCGGCAGCGGTCCCGGATAGGTGGGCGGAAAGCCGGCCACGTCGATCGCGGGCGTTCCGCCGACGGCGTTGAGGACGTTGCACGCGATGGCCATGTGCAGCATTTCCTCGATGGCGATCGACCGGATCAATGCCGCGATCGCGGTGTTCGTGGTGTTCGACGGATCGATCGAGTAGAGCGCGGTCAGGTACGGAGGAATCGTGCTCAGCTCGAGCTGGATGGCGTTGCCCAGCGCGGCCTGAACGTCGGCGAGGGTCTCGATGGTTTGTGCTTTGACGTAGAGCATTCAGTCCCTCACTTGTTTCCGGTACGCCGGTTGCCGAGGCGGTTGCGCATGGCCAGGGTCTTGGAGTCCTTCGTCGTCACGCCGTCCCCGGCGGCCGCCGCATCCGCCGGCGACGGCGCGTCCGCTGCTGCTTTGCGCCGGATCATGACCGGTTTGCCGTGCGGGGCCGCGCCGACCACGGTCGGCGACGGCGACGCCGATCGTTGCGCGCCGAGGTACTGGAGCAGCGTGGCTCGCTTCGCGTCGGAGAGATCGCGCGTCACCGGCATCGAGTTAGGGTCGGTGACTGGCAACCCGAACGCGAGCTGCAGCAGCGCCGCCTGCTGGTTCACCTCGGTCTCGCTGGTCAGGTCGATGAGCTGATCCATGACCGGATAGAGCACCGCGTACTGCGCCAGGATCGGCGCGATGTCGGACCATTGCGGATTCGCCGGCTGCTGGTATTGATCCCAGACCAGCAGGCTCACGAAGTCCCACGGATTGAAGCCGAACGCGGTCATCGGCGTGTTCTGATCGGAAAGGATCGCCGGCGGGTTGCCGAGCGAGGCGGCCGTCGCCGCGGGAAGACAGCGGACGCCGAAGATCTGGCCGTCGATGTAAACGCGCGGGTTGTTCGGGTTGATGGTGCCGATCGTCAGCGTGACCTGACCGCCGGCCCCGGTGGTGAGCGTCTGCGGGAACGAGATGATGTTCGCCGGCTGCGCCGGGTCATAGATGGTGATGTTGTTCGTCAGCGGATCGTTCGCCTCAGGGCCCGGCTGCAACTGGGTCGGATCGGCGGCCACCGAGATCGCAATACCGGCGGCCGGAGTGCCGTATTGCGTACCCCACACGGTCACATTCGCCGCCTCGCTCGCGTTGAGCCGGTACACGAAATTGTCGGCCCGGACGTAAATGCCGTCTGTGTTCTCCATCAGCGTCGTCGTGCCGGCCACGGAGACCGCCAGCCGATTCGACTGGATGGCCGGCGGATCGATCGTGAACGCCTGGATGCCGGCGGTCTGCTCGTACCATCCGGCGCTGGTGTAGTTCTCGAGCGTCACCAAGCCGGTGAAGTTGTCGTTCGCGTCGAGCGTCCCGAGCTGCACCGTCCCGATGTCGGCCATGTCGGAGCCGGGCGTCGACGTCGGCAGCGCGTTCCCGAAGTCGGCGTACAGCGTCGAGCCCTGCACGGCGCAGGGCATGTAGTACATCGGTCCGGCATTGAAGACGCCCTGCTGCGCGACGAACTGGAGGTTCGGAAGAAGGTGCCGCCCCAGGGTGAAGTACTGCGGCTCCGCCGGCGAGGCCGGACCGATCGTGCCGACGCAGCGGCCGAGCGTGAACCCCGGCGTTCCGAAGTTCATGTTGTAGGAATCGACGTTGAACTTGATCGAGAGGTAGCCATCCGGTGCCGCGGCGATGAGCTGCTGGAGCAGCTTCGAATCGCCCGGATCGCCCCAGGTCACCGGCCCGATGACGGACTGGTAAACCGCGCTCGCACCGATGTCCCCTGCCGACCCCGCGCCCTGGGCGCGGCCCCACATATCGGTGAACGGCGCCGGCGCGAACGGGCCGGAGAAGAGATCGGCCGTCCCGTTGGTGAGACGGACCAGCAGGCCCCAGATCTGCGACACCATCTGCTGCTGCGGATCGAGGTCGACGAGCTTGCCCGCCACGCGCGTGTTCGCGCCCATGATCTGCATCCCGACGATCGAATCAGTCGTGGAGGTCGTTGGGATACTGCCGTCCAGGTAGGCGACGCTGGTGACGGTGCATCCGACCAGGCGGAACGAGCCGCTGCCGTCGGGATTCCACCAGCCGTTCGGGTTCGCGTTGGTCGTCTGCAACTGCTGCCAGCCGGGCTGGAACTGGCTGGTGTCGTAGTGCCGGACCTCGTTATTGACCGTCGAAGGATCGGCCTGAAACTGACCTGCAAAGTGCAGGCGGATGGGGTTGAGATAGGTCACCGAAAGCTCCTCTCGCGGCCTGGCCGCACTTAAGGAGTGCTGAGGGCTCTGGTTTCCCTACCCGAGGAACACGTCGAACGAGCACCGGCCGTTGCGGATGCGGCCGATGAGGTCGGGGTGTACGTCGCGGAGGGGGTCTTTGTCGAGATAGCGGTCGCCTTCGAAGTAGAGCTGCGTCACCAGCGAGCGGTGTCCCTGGGCGCTGAGGACGAAGTGGATGTGGGCGGGACGGGTGAAGCCGGGAGAGCCGTAGGGCCCGGGGCGGACGGTGCGGAAGGAGAACGTGCCGTCGCTGCCGCTGCGGATGCGCGCGCGGCCGAAGACGTCTTTGTCGCGGTAGTCGACGTCGTACTTGCCGTGATGGTCGGCCTGCCAGACGTCGAGCAGCGCGCCCGCGACCGGCTTGCACGTGCGCGCGCTGCGGACCACGCCGTGCACGGTGATGACCTCGCCGCCGGCGCGGGTCAGGTCGGTGGTGAAGGGCGCGTCCGGCCGCCAGTACGGGCCTTTCGTGGCGCTGGAAGTCGCGGTGCATTTTTCGTCCGCGAGCGTGATCGACGGCAGCGCGGCGCCCGCGAGGGCGGCCGCGGCGGCGGTGAGGAAGTTCCGGCGATGGAGCATGGGGCGATGATGCGCCCGCGGCATCGGATCAAACAATGCCGCGGGCGTGGGGAAAATGGTGAACGAGCGATGAACGATGCTACTTATCGTTGTACAGCTCGACGAACTCGTAGATGAAGTTGCCGGTGCCGAGGGCGTCGGAGAACTCGCTGATGTACACGCCCTTGTTGCAGGCTGCCGGGGCGCCGGTGCCGGGATTGCCGGTCGACGAGGCGGCGCGGGTCCAGGTCCCGGCGGTGGCGGGGGCGCCGCAGCCGTTGAGGCGGCGGAGCGACTCGCCGCCGGCGCTGGCCATGGCCACCGTCAGGCCGTCCACGCGCACGTTCGAGGCGTTGCGCAGGTCGTACGTCTCGCTGCCATTGATCTGCGGCATCGTGTCGGCGCCGTTGAGGTAGATCACGTTCGCGGCCAGCGTCACGCCCCAGAACGTCTGGAACTGTGCCTTCGTGGCGTTGCGGCCGATGACCACGTAGCCCTGCGACGGAATGGTCGTCCCGGCCGGGATTATGTACGTCAGCGCGGCATTGGCCTGCACGACGAGGTAGCCGCCGATGTTGACCGGCGTGCCATTGCTGACCGTCACGCTGACGGTCGACGACGTGCCGGTGTTGTTGGCCGCGTCGTACGCCTTCGCCACGAGCGAGTGCGCGCCGTTCGCGGACGAGGCCGTGTTCCAGCTCCACGCGTACGGCGACGACGTATCCGTCGACTGCAGCACGCCGTCGAGGAGGAACTCGACCTTCGACACGCCGACGTTGTCGCTCGCATTCGCGGTGACGTTGACCGTGGCGGAGACCGTGGCGCCGTTGGCGGGCGCGGTGATCGACGCGGTGGGCGCGGTCGTGTCGCCGCCGCCGGCGGCGGAGTCGTTGTGCAGCTCGATGAATTCGTAGATGAAGTTGCCGGTGCCGCTGGCGTCGGCGTGCTCGTTGAGCTTCACGCCGCCGCCGCAGCCCGCGCCCGCGCCGCTACCGGCGTTGGCCGAGACTTCGACGAGCGTGTTCCAGGTCGCGCCGCAGGGATCGGCGCGCTGTACCGTCCGCGCGGCGGCGGCGGGCTGCGAGGCCGTCGGGCCGTCGACGACCACGTTCAGGGCATTGGAGAGCGAGAAGTTCTCGTCGCCGTTGATGACCGGCATGGCGCCGGCGGAGTTGAGGAACGTCACGTTCGCGCCGAGCGTCACGCCCCAGTAGGTCTGGAAAGCGGCCTTGTCGGCCTGGCGGGCGATGACCAGATAGCCCTCGGCGGGGATGGTCGTGCCGGCGGGGAGGATGTATTGGCCGGCGCCGTTGACCTGGGTGACCTTCCAGTCCGAGACGTCCGCGGCCGAACCGCCGCCGGAGTTGCTGACCGTGACGCTGACGCTCACCGACGTGCCGAGGTTGTTGGCCGCGTCGTAGGCCTTGGCGATCAGCACGTGCGCCCCGTTGGGGGAGCCCGCGCTGTTCCAGCTCCACGCGTACGGCGAGCCGGTGTCGGTCGACTGCAGGACGCCGTCGAGATGGAACTCGACCCGCGCCACGCCGACGTTGTCGCTCGCGTTGGCGGTCACGCTCACGGTGCCGCTGACGGTCGCGCCGGTGGCGGGCGCGGTGATCGAGACGGTGGGCGCGGTCGTGTCGCCGCCGCCGCCCGCCTGATAGGTGATCCACATCGGCGCGGACCAGACGTCGTGACCGTCGGCCTGCACGGCGTGGATGTAGTAATAGTAGGTGCCCGACGTCAGCGTCTCCGCGATCGTGGCCGACGACTGGTTGCTGTACGTCGCATACGGCGCGGCCGGGACGCCTCCGCCGATCGTGCCGCGCCACACTTCGAGCGTGCTGACACTCTCGCCGTCCGGATCGTAGACGTTCGCGACCAGCGTCGCGCCGCCGGCGCTGTTGAAGATCTCCCCCATCACGTGCGCGCCATCCGCCGTCCGGAATACGAGCTGCGCATTCGGATCCTCGGAGGCATAGAACCGGCGCGCGCGATGCGCGGCCATGAGGTTGGCCTTCGTCAGCGACGGCGCGAGGTAAACCGTGCGCGTCGGCAGGGCCATGCCGTAGTTGTTGCAGTGCGAGTCGTGGTCGGCCGCCGGCGCGAGGTGGAAGCCCCGGTTCAGCGCTTCCTTCCAACGCTGCGAGTAGTCGCTCGAGGCGATGTTCGCGGTGGCGCAGTCGGTCTGCGTGGCGAAGGCCAGTCCGCTGCGGACGGCGATGCCCTGCATGGCGTTGTCAGCGTTGGCGTTGAAGGCGAAGTTGTCGAAGTTGCCGCTGCCGGGATGATTGAAGATGCCGAGTGCGCCGGCGCTGGATGGATTGGCCACCGACGCGGCGTAGAGGGCGAGGTAGCCGAAACGCTTCGGCGTGAAGACGTCGAAGTAGCAGTTCGTGCCGGGCGTGCACTCGATGCCGGGGCCGTTGCACGTCGAGCACGTTTCCCAGCCGAAGAGCGCCGGCGTCTCGATCAGCGTGACGTGGCCCTGGTCGTCGTTCGTGGAGACGCCCCACTCCATGCCGTACAGGGCCACGAACGAGCCGCTGACCGAGGCCGCGTTGGCGGCGTTGCGCCCGTCCTGATACCGCTGCCGGACCTTGGCCTCCGTGACCGGAGGGTTGTTCGTGGCGATGGCGTCCTGGATCAGGTGGTTGTGCTCGTTGACGACCCAGAAGTCGAGCTGCGCCGTGTTGCGCGCGTAGCCGTAGACGTCTGCCGGTGCGAACGTGCCGCTGCCGTACGTGTTGCCGCTGTTGCACGCGTTCGTCGGGTAACCGCCGTCCGACCAGTTCGAGTGTGCGTGCGTGGAGCCGTAATAGAAGTTGTACGGGAAGCCCGCCTCCATCGGCGCGTGCTGCTGCACCTGGCAGCTCGTGGCGTTGGCCGTGTAGCGCAGGCGGCGCGACCCTTCCGCCGGCAGCGAGTAGTCGACGATCACTTCGTCGCTCGAAGCCAGCGCTTCGACGGCCTCGAACGCGGAGTCGTACGTCAGCGCGCGCGGGGCGAAGCGCGCCACGAACGTGTAGCGGTAGCGTCCCGCCGGGACGAGGCGGCCGCCGTCGTCGCGGCCGTCCCAGTACAGCTCCGCCACCGCCGCGCCTTCGATGCCGATGAACGAGCGGCCGTCGAGGGTGAGGACGCGCGTGCCGTCGTCGGCGCGGTCGATGCGCAACTGCCAGACGGCCTGGCCGCGGCGTCCCTCGTGCGCGGCGCGCTGGTAGGAGAGGATGCTGAAGAGCCGCACCGTGCCGAGCTCGCCGGGGTGCTCGGGCGAGAACTGGTACGCGCTGGAGCCGATGGCCGCGATGAAGTTCGCATCGCAGTCGTCGAACTCTTCATGTTGACCGGGGGCGGCGGCAAACAGGGACAGGGAAAGCCCGAGGACCAGCAGCAGGGCGGTCAGGCGCATCAGGTATTTTCTCCCTCGATCGATTGTGGGCGGAAATTAGCACAGAAAAAACCGGCGGGACGAACCGATGTCCGCCCCGCCCTCCCGCGTGCGCGCCGGCAGGAAGCGCTAACCGCGGAAACTCAACGCCCAATTACTCGTTGGTGGTATCACTACCAACGCTCGCCAAGAAAGCAAGCGTCAGGCCATAGCAACGTAAAGTTCACGGAAGATAGAGGTTATGAAACGCGCACAGGCGCCGGTAGTGCTGCCACCCGTGGTACCCTGCGAGGCTGTGAAGAGATCCAGAGTGGCTCGGCTTGCGAGCGCGACGAGGCCAGCTGCGAGGCGCACCGACGAGGCGATGCTGGGACATCGCGGAGGAGGTGCAACGAAGCAGATGGCCTCGTCCCGCCGCAAGACGGGTCGCTCTGGATCTCTTCACAGCCTCCGAGGGACATCGTGACGGTCCCGGATCCCGGAGAAGGCACTCAAACCTCGCGCATCCGTCTGCTCAATGCGGGCAAGTCGCTCTTTGCGAAGAGTGGCTACGAGGGGACGTCCACCGCCGCAATCGCCCGCGAGGCGGGAAGCTCCGAGTCACAGCTGATCCGCTACTTCGGCGGGAAGGCCGGGCTGCTCGAGGCGATCTTCAACGATTCGTGGACGTCACTGCACTCGCTGGTCGGCCCGGCGCTGGAAGGCGCGCCGCACGGCCGCGAGGGCATCCTCCGCCTGCTGACGCTGATGACGCGCGCGCTGAGCCAGGATGAGGACATCGCGTTCCTGTTCCTCTTCGAGGGACGGCGCATGCGCGGCAACGTCCCCGCGGTGCAGCTGTCGAAGGGCTTCATGGAGTTCATGAAGGTGATCGACGCGCAGATCGACCGCGGCCGCGAGGACGGCTCGTTCCGCACGGACGTGCCGACGCAGGTGCTCTGCTCGGCCATGCTCGGCGCCGCCGAGGGGATGATCCGCGACCGCGTCCTCAGCGAACGCAATCACGAGATGGATCATCCGTTCTCGGATGAGATGGTGTTCGCCACGTTCACCGCCATGGTCGAAGGCCTCGCGCCGCGCTGAGCCCAGCGTTCGCGCTGCACCTGCAAAAGGGAACGACGAGGGGCCTCCGGCGGGCCGGTACGACCGGCAGCGCTTGTTGGCCTAGCCTGAACGCACGCCTGTCGACGAAACAGGTGTTTGCGCGGCGACATGGGCACACTCAGCGCTGCCGGTCGTACCGGCCCGCCGGAGGCCTCCCGGCGTCTCTTCCGCGGGCCCACCGCGAGCGTTCCGCTTAGAACGACTGCGCGAAGTTGCCGATGATGGCGGGGCGGATGTCCCACACGTCTCGCGCGTACTCGCGGATCGTGCGGTCGGAGGAGAACTTGCCCATGCGGGCGATGTTGAGGAGCGACATGCGGTTCCAGGCGTTGCGGTCGCGGTAGCAGCGGTCCACGTCGTGCTGGCGCTGGACGTAGTGCGGCAGGTCGGCCAGGTGCACGTACTCGTCGCGCGTCGAGAGCAGCTTGGCCACGATCGGGCGGAAGATGTCCTTGTCGCCGCGCGAGAAATGGCCGGAGATGATCGAGTCCACCGCGCGGCGCATCCACTTGTGCTCGTGCATCAGGCGCAGCGGATCGTAGCCGCTGGCCACCAGCGCGCTCACCTCCGGAGCCTCCAGGCCGAAGATGAAAATGTTCTCCTCCCCCACCTCGTCGCGGATCTCGATGTTCGCGCCGTCCAGCGTGCCGATCGTCAGCGCGCCGTTCAGAGCCAGCTTCATGTTCCCCGTGCCCGACGCTTCCTTCCCCGCCGTCGAGATTTGCTCCGACAGGTCCGCCGCCGGAATGATCGCCTCCGCCAGCGTGACGCGGTAATCCGGCAGATACACGACCTTCAACAGATTGCGCGTCTTCGGCTCCGCGTTCACCACCTCGGCCACCGAGTGAATGAGCTTGATGATCAGCTTCGCCATCCAGTAGCCCGGCGCCGCCTTCCCCGCGAAGATCACCGTGCGGGCCTGCTCCGGGATCTCCCCGTCCTCGACGATGGCCCAGTAGCGATGGATCACGTGCAGCGCGTTGAGGAGCTGGCGCTTGTACTCATGGATGCGCTTGACCTGCACGTCGTACATCGACAGCGGGTCGACCGTGACGCCGGTCAGCTCCCTGGCCAATCGCGCCAGCGACGACTTGTTCCGGCGCTTCACGCCGTCCAGCTTCTCCAGCAGCGGCGCGTCGTCGACGAACAGCTCCAGCTCGCGCAGGCGATCGAGGTCCTTCACCCACTGATCGCCGATCGTCTTCGTGATCAGTGAGGCCAGATTGCGGTTCGCGTGCAGCAGCCAGCGGCGCGGCGTCACGCCGTTCGTCTTGTTGTTGAAGCGCTCCGGATGGAGGCGATAGAAATCCGGCGCCAGCGTCGTCGTGACGAGCTTCGAGTGCAGCTCGGCCACGCCGTTCACCGAGTGGCTCCCCGCCATGGCCAGGTTGGCCATCCGCACTTCGCCGTCCGCGACGATGGAGACGTTGTGCTGCATGACGATGTCGCCCGGGAAGCGGCGCTCGACCTCGGCCAGGAGGCGCCGGTTGATCTCCTGGATGATCTGCAGGTGCCGCGGCAGCACGCGGTTCATCAGTTCGTACGACCACTTCTCCAGTGCCTCGGGGAGCAGGGTGTGGTTCGTATAGCCGCACGCCGCCACCGTCACCGCCCACGCCTCTTCCCACGGCATGCGCTCCTCGTCGACGAAGATGCGCATCAGCTCCGCCACCGTCAGCGCAGGATGCGTGTCGTTCATCTGGATGGCGGTGTGCTTCGCGAAGTCGCCGTAAGACTCGTGCTGCTTGCGGTAGCGGCGGAACATGTCCTTCACCGAGCAGGCCACCAGGAAGTACTCCTGCAGCAGGCGCAGCTCCTTGCCCGCGGCGATGGTGTCGGAGGGATAAAGCACCTTCGAGATCGACTCGCCGGTGATCTTCTCGTGGACCGCGCGGATGTAATCACCGGTATTGAAGATGCCGACGTCGAACTGGTCCGACGCGCGCGCGGAGAAGAGCCGCAGCACGTTCACCGTGCGGCCCTGATAGCCGACGATGGGCATGTCGTGCGGCACGCCGACGATGAGTTTGTAGTCGACCCACTTCGGCACGTACGTCCCGCCCTCGGTGGTCGGAACGACGGAGCCGAAGACCGGGATGATCACCGCCTCGTCCGTGCGCTCGATGAGCCACGGCGAGCCGGCGTCGAGCCAGTGGTCGGGCTTCTCGTGCTGGTAGCCGTTGATGAAGTTCTGGCGGAAGAGGCCGAACTCGTAGTTGATGCCGTAGCCGAAGCCTGGATAGTCGAGCGACGCCAGCGAGTCGAGGAAGCAGGCCGCCAGGCGTCCCAGGCCGCCGTTGCCGAGGGCCGCGTCAGGCTCGAGCTGCTGCAGCTCCTCGAGATCGTCGCCCAGCTCGGCCAACACCGCCTTCGCGTCGTCGTAGAGGCCGAGGTTCGTCAGGTTGTTCCCCAGGGCGCGGCCCATCAGGAACTCCATGGAGAGGTAATAGAGGCGCTTCGAATCCTGCTCGCGGTAGCGGCGCTCGCTCTCGCGCATGGCGTCCAGGGCGGGGCGGCGGACGGCGGCGGCCAGCGCGTGGAGGCGCTCGCGGCGCGAGGCCTCGCTCCAGACCCGGCCCTTGGCGTAACGCAGAAAAGTCTCGATGCCTTCGCGCAGATGGACGGAACTGCGCGTGGCCCGCGTGTCGTTGTGCATGCTCTCTCGCCCTGATTGTAGAATCAAACGCAGTTGTCCAATTCCGTATCCCTGCGAAAAGTGGTGGTGTGCGTCGCCGTCGCGGCGTTGCTGCTCGTGCTGCCGGTGAGCGCCGACTTCACGAAAGAAGTGCGCTTCACCGCGGCCATCGGCCTGCTCATGGCCCTCCTGTGGCTGACCGAAGCCGTGCCGATGGGGATGACGGCGCTCATCCCGCTGATCGCCTTTCCGCTCGCCGGCGTGAGCAGCATGGAGAAGACCGCCGCGCCCTACGCCAACCCGGCCGTGTTCCTCTTCATGGGCGGCTTCCTGGTCGCGTCCACGTTCGAGCGCTGGGGCCTCCACCGGCGCATGGCCTTCTTCGCCCTGCGCACCGTCGGCACCGAGCCGCGGCGGATCGTGTTCGCGGTGATCCTCGTGACGGCGTTCCTCTCGATGTGGATCTCCAACACCGCCACGACCCTGATGATGACCCCCATCGCCGTCGCGGTCATGACCGGCCTCGGCAAAGAATCGCGCACCGCCGAGGCCACCCTCCTCGGCGTCGCCTTCGCGGCGTCCCTCGGCGGCATCGGCACACCGATCGGCACGCCCACGAACCTGATCTTCCTCGGCGCGGCCCGCGAGCTCTTTCCGAACGAGCCGACCATCACCTTCGCCCAGTGGATGATCTTCGGCGTCGCCTACCTGATCGTCCTCGTGCCGGTCTGCTGGGCGGTCGTCGTCAAGACCGCCGGCGTGCCGAAAGGTGCGGCCATTCCGCTCGAGCAACTCGGGATCGAGAAGCCGGGCCTCATGTCGCGCGGCGAGAAGACGGCGCTGGCGGTCTGCGTCGCGACGGCGCTGCTCTGGATGTTCCGCGCCGACATCTCCCTCGGCGCCACGAAGATCCCGGGCTGGGCCAACATCTTCCCCTCGGCCAAAATGATCAACGACGCCACCGTGGCGATCGTGATGGCCCTCCTCGCCTTCCTCCTTCCCGCCTCGAAAGACGAGCGGCTCCTCGGCTGGGAGGAGTTCAAGAAGATCCCCTGGGACGTGCTGATCCTCTTCGGCGGCGGCTTCGCCCTCGCCGACGCCCTCGAGCAGAGCGGCTTCTCCAAGTGGGCCGGCGCCCGCCTCTCCTTCGTCGGCAACTGGCCCCCGGTGCTGATGATCGTGGTGATCTGCCTCGTCGTGACCGCCCTCTCCGAGGTCGCCTCCAACGTGGCCACCGCCACCGCCATGATGCCCATCGCCGCCGCCCTGGCCACCTCGATCGGCGTGCACCCCTACTTTCTGATGATCCCCGCCGTCCTCGCCGCCTCGTCCGGCTTCATGCTCCCGGTGGCCACCGCCCCCAACACCATCGTCTACGCGACCGGCCTCGTGCGCGTCAAGGCCATGGCCCGAAGCGGCCTGCTCCTCGACCTCGCCGCCGCCATCGTGATCACCGCGCTCGTGTTCACGGTGATCCCCTGGGCGACGGACATGGTGCTGCGGTAGCGATGCTCAGGGTCGTACTTGCACGCGGCGTCCGGTGAAGGTGTCGGAGGCGAGGGGCTCCCCGGTGTCGGTCGCGGGATCGAGCGGATCCTCGCCGTCTTCGAACGTGCGGACCACGAGCGATCCGGCGATCTGGTCGCAACCCTGGCCGGTGGCCTGGAACGCGATGTCGATGCGGGCCGTGGTCATGAGAGTGTTGTCGTCGTTGTACACAAAGGCAAAGAGCACGCCCCGGCCGCCGTCGTTCCCGGACTTCTCCCAACGTCCCTGCTGGTTCGAGAAGTTGAAGAGTGGCTGAGTCGACGTCGTGCCGAAGAAGGCGCCGTCCGCTGCGAACGTCCAGAAATCTCTCGCGCCTCCATCTTCCTGGATCAGGTAAGTGCCGGCGCAGTTCGCGGCGAAGAGTGGTGCAGACGGGATCACGAGCACAAAGGCCGGGAGCGAGGCGAAGAACAGGGCCCTCACGATCTTGTTTCGCATGGCGGGATACTCCTTGCCCGATACGGTAACTCAGGCACGAAGACCGTGACTCATTCGTACCGGGATGACAAACTCGAATTCCGCGCTGAAAAGGCGCCCATCGCGCGGGACGGTTACAACTTGCTGTAGCCGCCAGAGGACAAAAAGAGGCTCTTTTGCAAGGTTGCGACCAAATTTTTCGTGCAAACGAGCGCGGAATTGGTGGTTTGTACGAAATGCAGCTAGATCGCTGACAAAAATTGGCAGAAACGAGCAACGCGTAGCAATTTCAATGGAAGATTTTGCTCGGTCGGACGAAATTTTCGTAGCTGGATGCTATGAATTGGTCGAATCTACCGAATTCGTGCTCCGTGGAGCAAAATTTTCGTGCGTTGTTACAAAATTTTCGTGCGCTGCTGCACCGATTTGCTCGTTCGCACCAAATTTTCGTGTGCTGCACCAAATTTTCGTCCGTTGCACGAAATCCCAGCTCCGTGCAGCATCTTTTTGGTCGTGCGCACCAAATCCCCGTCGCCGCACCAAATCCTTGCTCCGCGCGACGAAATCCTGCTCGATTGCACCAAGGGGCAGCTCGCGCACAGCGGATCGCCGGTCGAAGGCGCCGTCACATCGAACGGAAGTCGACGCTGCGGCGGACTTCGGCCCGCCACTTGTTACTATCCTCCACGTCCGGTCGTGAAACGCAGCCGCCGAGCTGGGAAGGAGCGAATGGCGTGAACTTCAGGACCTTGATCGCGGTGGTCGTTTTCGCGCAGGGCTGTGCGACGGTGCACAACGGGCGTCACCAGGAGGTCCGGGTCGTCACCGATCCGGCCGGTGCCACCGTCGAGGTTCGCTGCGGGAAGCCGCAGCCGGCCGCGGTGACGCCAGTGACGGTTCGTCTGCCGCGCCGCGTGGAGGAGTGTTCGCTCCTGCTGACGCGGGACGGCTTTCAGCCCGAGACGGTGGTCTTCGATATCGGCCCGAGCCGCTGGTTCTGGGGGAACTTCGCCGGGCCGATCGGCGGCGGGGGGATCGGTGCGACGCGGCACTCGGATCAGGCCTTCGTCGACTTCCTGATCGGTGCGTTCCTCGGCGGAATCGGATTCGGCGTCGATGCCGTGAGTGGGGCGATGTGGCAACTGGAGCCTGCCGGGGTCGAACGCAAGCTCGTGCCGAAGTGATTTCAGCCGGACCGCCGCATAGACGTGGAAAATTCGTCCGTCCGGACCGATATTGACTGGACGGAGGGTCCGTCCATGCTCGAATTCCAGAACACGAAGAAGGCGGTGTATTCGCCGGGCGGCGGCAGCCATTACTTCGACGGCTTGACGCTGGCCACGACGCCGCTGCAGAACACGCACGAGTTTTCGCAGACGAATGCCTGGTGGCTGGCGGAGCTGAGCCGCGTCGTATACCGGCTCTCGGTCACCGAGGGCGGGATGGTGCGCTCCGACCGGCGGACGGTGCTGCAGAACGCCGGGATCGCCGAGGTGAAGTTCTCGAACATCGGGGAGACGCAGGCCACGATCGTGTCGGCCGGCGGCTTCCACGTGCTGGCGTTCCGCGGGACGGAGAGTCCGGACGACTGGCTGAAGAACGTGAACGTCCTCCCGCGCTCGTGGGACGGCCCGGGCAAGGTGCACTCGGGGTTCCTCGAGGCGCTGGACAACGTGTGGAGCGACATCCGTCCAGTGCTGCTCGGCATCCGCGGGCCGGTGTTCTACACGGGCCACAGCCTCGGCGCGGCGATCGCGGTGGTGGCCGCGGCGCGCATCGATGCGGCGCGGCGTCCGCTGGCGGTCTACACGTACGGCGGCCCGCGTTGCGGCGACACCACGTTCGCGAAGCAGCATCCGCTGTGCGACCGCGTCTACCGCGTGGTGAACAACCGCGACATGGTCCCGCTCGTCCCCCTCGGCTACGAGCACACCGGCGAGCTGCGCTACATCACGAGCGACAAGCGGCTGCTGCGCAATCCGGCGACGAGGGAGCTGGCGCTGGACCGCCTCCGGGACGACGACACACACACGCTGATGGAAGGCGTCCCGCCGGAACAGGTCGCGGATCACGCACCCGTGAATTACGTGGCGTGGATGCAGCGGTTCGCGGACGCGAACTGGGTGCGGCGGTTCGGGGGGCGGTAGGGGGACTCCAACGGCTATGAAGCAGCGTCGTAGTGGCGGAGCGTCAGACCGCGGGCTGGGAGCGCCGGCAGCCATTCCATCATTCCCGTCCGCGCCGGACAACGACCTTCCTGATCCAGGCAGTCGTGCCTGGGAGCTCATTCGCATCGCGTACGAGTCCCATTTCGCGCTTGCACAACACTACGCGTCGGTCATGTTTCAGGCGCGAATCGCGATCACCACGGTCATGGTCGTCGCCGTCACTCTTGGATTCGGCTTTCTGCCCAGTGGCGAATCCAACAACATCGAGTTCGCACGAATCCCAGCGCGCGGACTCGTCGCCTATGTGGCGGCACTGTTCATCAACCTGCTCCACGCCATGGAGGTCAAGTACGTCATACGGTTCTACCGTGTCGTCCAGAGTGGCAGAAAGATCGAGCGCGAGCACAACGCGCCCACCTACTTCGCAGGTTATGAGCGATCCGAATCGTGGCCCCTCTATCTTGCCTATCTCAGCGGGATCGTCCTGCTCATCGCACTTTTTCTCGGAGCGGCGTGGCGGCCCAATCAGGCGCTGCTCCGTTCGATTGTGCTGATCGTGGTTGCCCCACTTCCGGCCGCTGTGTTCGTGCGGTCGTACGTGCAATTGGTCCGCGCAGGGCGCACGCTGTTCGACTCACATTCGGCTTGAACGCAAGGTCGGCAGTTCGTGCTCAAACAGTGCGGCATGGTCGAGGGACCTCGGCGGGAGGCGGCGCCATGTGCAGGTATTTGTCACGCGCCCCTAACCATGACGAGCCAGAACGCAGGGCGGGCCATTGCCCGCCCCACGTTTGTTGGGCTACTTCGTCACTGCGACGTTGACGGTGCCGTAGCCGAAATTGCCGGCGTCGTCGATGCACTGGACGGTGATCTCGTAGACGCGATCGGTGTTGTTGTCGCGCTCCGCGCGCAGGTTGAGCGTGAGCGGGCCGGTGATGGTGACGTCGCCGGTGACGTCCTGATTCGAGGTGACGCTGTTGATCGAGCAGTCCGGCGAGGCGTCGACGAGGTCGGTCGCCGTGACGGCCAGTGAGACCGCGACCACCTGATTCTTTTTGGCTTTGATGGTCGCCGGCGTGGCGATGACGGAGACGTGCGGCGGCGTCTGGTCGTAGACGAGCACGTTGAACGATCCTTCCGCGGTCTCGCCGAAGCTGTTCGTGGCGGTGCAGGTCACCAGCGTGGAACCGAGCGCGAAGGTCGAGCCCGAAGGCGGGTTGCAGGTGATGACGGGATTCGGATCCTGTCCGCCGCCAGCGCTAACGTCGTACGTGACGGTGGCACCGTCCGGTCCGGCCGCTTCGGCCTGGACGAAGTCCGGAACGAAGATGACCAGCGGGTTCGGCCCCGGGGCCACGGTGAGAGTGGCCGGACCGCTCTGGCTGTTGCCCGGCCCGAGGACGACGACGTCATACGTGCCGGCGGTGGCGACGACCGGCTCCGGGACGAAGACGGTGACGCTGGTCTCCGTGCTCGCGCTGATGTCGAGCTCGAACTCCCCGGCCGGGCCGGTGAAGCGCACGCGATCTCCGAGGCCATTGCCGTTGATGGTGATGAAGGTTTCCGCGGTGCCAACGTTGATGGTGTCGGGGTCGATCGAGGTGATGGTGCCGCCCCACGCGGCGACAGTGGTGAGTACAGCCAGGAGGACCATGGCGAATCTGCGCATCAATATTCTCCCTTCGATGTCGATAACGTACGTTCGGGCCGACGACCCATCAAGGCTGATGTCCGTCAAAAGCTCGGGGGCCTTGCGGCCCCCGAACGGTGGTGAAGCTGTGAGGAAGACGGACTACTGAACCTTCGTGCCGCGGCCCGAGCCCGTACGCTCGATGGCGACTGGCACGGTGGCCGTGGAGCGGTTGCCCGCGGCGTCGGCGCAGCTCACCAGCAGGCGCAGGGCGCGCGGGGCGTCGCTGCGGATCTCGAGCTCGAGCTCGGACCTGCTGCGCCAGTCGAAGCCGTCGGCCGTGTCGGCGACGAGGTCGACGACGGAGCAGCGCGGCATGGCGTCGGCGGCGTCGAGGGCGTCGACTTCAACGGACACCGGGACGAAGCCGCGGTCGACCGCACCCGCTTTCGCTTCGGCGCGGCTGATGTGCGGCGGGATGGTATCGGCCACTTCGACCTTGAAGCGGCCGACGGCCTTGCGTCCGTCGTCGTTCACCGAGGTGCACTCGACGTCCGTCGCACCCATGGCGAAGCGGGTGCCCGGCGCCGGCGAGCACTGGATGTCGTTCTTCCAGTCCTCGGCCTTCAGTTCGTACGTGACGTCGGCGCCGTCCGGACCATTCGCTTCGGCCGCGACGTCGTCCATCTTCAGGTAGTACTCGTCGGAGACGGAGACGATGAAGCCGGCCTCGGCGCGCTGGTCGAAGTCGTCCACCGCGGTGCAGTAGACCTTGGTCTCGCCCATTTTGAAGTCGGTGCCCGAGGCGGGCGTGCACTGCACGACCGGATCGGGATCGGCGCTGCCGTAGGCGTAGACCTCGCGCTCGTCGAACTCGACGACCGCGCCATATTTGCTCTGCGCCAGGACCTTCAGGACTTCCGGCACCTGAATGGCGAGCTTGCCGAGATCGCGCGGCACGACCAGCACTTCGAACGAGCCGAACGCGGAGTTGAACGAGGTGTCGAGCGACTCGCAGTTCACGGCGGTCTTGCCGGGCCGCACGAACTCACCCGACTTCGGGAAGCACGAGACCTCGAGCGCGCCGTCCACTTCGTCGACCGCGGCGGCTTCGTACTTCAGATAGCTACCTTCCTGCGAGTCGACGTCGACCTGATAGGACTTCGGCAGCGTGAGCACCGGCGGCGCCGCATCGACGACGTTCACTTCGATCGTACCGGTGTCGCGATCGATGCCGTCGTAGGCAGAGCACCGCACCAGACTGCGGCCCAGCGGGAACGACGAGCCCGAGGCCGGTTCGCACGAGATCTGAGGGGTTCCGCTGGCGCCGGAAACCGCAACCTCATAGCGAATCGCGGCGCCGGTGCGGCCCTTCGAGATCGCGGTGAGCACTTCCGGCAGGTGCAGCGTGAACTTGCCGCCGGCCGGCTTGGTGACCACGAACGACTTCGAGCCGGAAAGGACGCCGTGCGTCCGCACCATCACCGTGTACGTGCCCGGATCGTTGACGATCTGCAGCGGAATCCAGCCGACCACCGCGCCGCTGACGGGGTCGTAGGCGTTGATGTCGACCTCCAGCCGTCCGGCGTGAAAGCCGTCGAAGACGAGAGAGTCGGATTCCGTGAAACCGGTGCCCTGCACCGTCATGAAGTACTCACCGCTTCCATGAGCAAAAGAAGAAGGACTGACCGTACTGATCGTGCCTGCCGAGGCATTGAGGGCGATCAAAACGACAGCTACAGCTATCGCGCTGCGCATATTCGAGAACCTCCGATTTTGGTATGCGCGTCAGGATTCGCGCACCTTTGCCTGCGTTCCCACAAGTGATCCGGGTCCACGGCCCGGAACTATCCTGAAAATGAAGTGGCGATTATGCCTCAAAGGTGTCCGCGGCCGGTGACCTGCATCACGTCCGCGTTAAAACATTCGGTCAGTCGGCCAATAACCCATCAAGTTCGTCGCGTGTGAACTGTTTGACAAGGCTGGGATCGTCAGGACGGATCAGTTCCGTGGCGAGCGCGGCCTTGCTGGAGATCAGCGCGTCGATCTTCTCTTCGATGGTGTTGCGGGCGATCAGCTTGATGACCTGCACGCCTTTGCTCTGGCCGAGACGGTGGACGCGGTCGGTGGCCTGATCTTCGCGGGCCTGGTTCCACCAGCGGTCGTAGTGGATGACGACGGAGGCGCTGGTAAGGTCGATGCCGAGACCTCCGGCGCGGAGGGAGGCCGTGAATACGCGGCAGTCGGCGTCGTCGCGGAAACGGGCGATCTCGGCGCCGCGCTCGCGCGTGCCGCCGCGGATGGAGGCGAAGCCGACGTCGTGGACGACGAGGTGCTTTTCGATCAGGTCGAGCATCGGCAGGTACTGGCTGAAGACGACCACTTTCAGGCCGCTGCTCATGCACTCGTCGAGCAACTCGGTGAACATGTCGAACTTGCCCGAGGAGACGTCGGCGCCGAAACCGCCCCCCGCCGACGCGGGGTGATTGCAGATCTGCTTGAGGTAGTTCAGCGCCGCGAAGATGTGGACGTAGGAGACGGTGGCACCGGCCCGGAGCTGCGCGCGCAGCGGCTTCGCCCGCGCCTCCAGCACACGGCGGTAGAGCGTGCGCTGCTCGGACGTCAGCTCGCAGTAACGCTTGTCGACGATCTTCGGCGGGAGCTCGGTCAGCACCTGCGCCTTGGTGCGGCGCAGGACGAACGGGCGCACGAGGCGCTGCAGCGTCTTGCGGTCGTCCACGCACTTTGGCAGGTAGCCGGGGACGACGAAGTCGAGGAGCGCCTTCAGCTCTCCCTCGTGGTTCTCGATGGGCGTGCCGGTCAGGCCGATGGCGATGCGCTTCTCGATGCCACGCAGGGCGTGGTGCGTGGCGGTGTCGGCGTTCTTGATGGTCTGCATCTCGTCGAGCACCATCAGGTCGAAGCGCCGGCCGCGGAACTGCTCGAAGCGCGAGCGCACCAGGCCGTACGTGGTGAGGGTCACGCGCGCGTGGGGCACGTAGCGGGCCAGTTTCTCGCGCCAGTGGTCCATGAGCGAGGTCGGGCAGACGACGAGGATCTCCGCGTCGGGCATCGCGGCCTGCAGGGCGGCGATGAGGGCGATGGCCTGGTGCGTCTTGCCGAGTCCCATGTCGTCGCACAGCAGGCCGCCGAAGCCGTTCTGCTGCAGGAGCCAGAGCCACTGATAGCCGGTGTGCTGGTACGCGTAGAGGTCGAGGCCCAGCGATGCGGGCGACGGCGCGTCGGTGTCGGTCTGGATTTCGTCGAACAACCGGAAGACGCGCTCGCACGACGCATCGCCGCGGAACACAGCCGTACCGCGCAGCGAGCCGCGGATGCGCAGCAGCTCGAGCCGCGTGACGAGCACGTGCCCGCGCGGACCGATGGTGGCCTCGTCCAGCCAGGCGAACTGCGGGTCGGTGACGTCGATCCAGAGATTGCCGCGGATGAGCGCGCGCGTGCCGTCGCGTCGCGCTTTCGCCACCTCGGCGGCGGTGACGACGTGCTCGAAGGTGATCGCCACTTCGAGAAAGTCTTTGTGCGGCGGCGCGAACTCGAAGATCACTTCCCCATCCAGCCGCACCGGCTGGGCGTTGCGCACGGCCTCCGGCGCCAGCGCGGCCGGCATGCGCGAGAGCTCGCCGCGATGCCGCTCCACGAACGCGTACACTTCTTCCTCGGCGATGAGGGTCTCGCGGTCGTATGGCAGTCCGACAGGCCGCACTTCGAAGAGCGCGGCCTGTCCGCCCGCGGCGCGCTCGGCGAACATCGGCGGGATGGGCGCGGGAGAAGCGAAGCGGTTGCCGGTCAGGAAGAACCGGCCGTACTGCGGCAGAAAGGCGCGATCGTACACGGCGCCGGCGTCGCCGAGGAGCACGGGGGAGAAGCGGAGCGCGCGGGCGCGCGTGATCTCGATGCGCAACGACGGCGTCAGCGACTGCGGCGCGATCTCGAAGCCGCTGCGCGTGACGATGTCGGGCGCGGAGGCGACGACCTGCTCGACCGCCGCCGCCGGCACGGGGATGATCCGCTCGGCACAGCGGAGCCGCATCTCGCCGTCGCGCAGCTCGAGCGTGGCCTCGCCGCCGCGGAGGAACATCTCCTTGGCCCAGCGGTACCACGGCGAGCTCTCGAAGAGCAGGCGCGTCGAGCCGACGCCGCGCTCGAGCAGTTTGTGCTCCTGCTGCGTGAGCGCGTACTTGCGCAGGAGCTGCTCGCGCGGATCGCCGAGCGACGGCTCGACGATGGTGCGTCCCTCGCTGAACGAGGCGAAGGCGATGGCGCGCCAGACGCTCTGCTCGAAGGTGTCGGAGGGGAGCTGTCCCCGCTCCCCCGCCATGTGGGCGACGAGGATGGCCAGATGCCGGCAGAGATCCGTCGGCTTCATCGTGGCCTGGCAGCCGCAACGCGTCAGCGTGAAGCTCCCGCCCGCGGCAATGAGGATCGGCCGGAACGTGCGCCGCTCGTTCTCGGTGACGTCGGCCGTGTACGCGGCGCGAAAGAACAGCGGGTCGCTGACCCGGAAACGCGACGCGTGCGTCTCGATCGTCTGGAGAGTGGACGGGGAGAACGACGAACGGTAGCGATCGGGGACCGGCATCGGGGACGCCGGATGATAAAGGATTCAGGGGCGCGCTTTGCCCAAGGTTGGTGGCAGCCGGAGGTTCTTGCGCATCCCCTGCAGCCTGCCCAGGTCGCGGCGATCTTCTTCGCTGGAGGGGTCGGCGGCGAGTCGCCGCTCGTGGATGGCGATCGCTTCCTCGAGCGAGCGCGCGGCTTCGGCGTTGCGGCCGAGGAGGACCAGGGCGCGGCCCTGCTCTCCGTAGCCGAAGGCGAGGTCGTGCTGGGCCTCGAAGTTTTTCGGGTCGGCGGCGGCCAGTTCGTGGAGGAGAACCAGGGCTCGCGTCGTCGACTCCAGGGCCCCGGCGCCGTCTCCGCTCAGGTTCTGGGCGGTGGCCTTCATCACCATCTGGTCGGCGAGGTTGCGGCGGGCGGGGGTGTCGGCGGGATCGAGCGCGCTGCGCTGTTCGAGCGCGTGCATGGCCGCGTCGTGGTGGCGGATGGCCCGCGGCATGTCGCGGACCAAGCCACCGCTGAAAAAACCGCCGAGGCGCTGGTGGGCGCGGCCCGTCTCGGTGAGCACGTCCGGCGACGGGGGGAGTTTCGCCAGCACGGCGAGGGCCGACTCGTACGCCTGCTGCGCCGTGGGCGAGCGTTTGCCGATGTAGGTGCAGTCGCCGATGGCCGTCCACGTGCGCGCCAGCTGGGGGTCAGGCGGGAGCGTGGCCCGGATCGCGCGGGCGCGCTCGTGCGCGGCGAGCGCTTCCGCCCAGCGAAGCGAGCGCTGCTCGATGAAGCCGACGCGATCCCACAGGTCCGCGGTCAGCGCGGGCGACGACGAATCCTGCGCGATCTGCAGCCCCTTGCGATAGCTCGTCATCGCGCCAGCCGTGTCGCCGAGGTTGGCCCGGTACGGGAGACCCTGCACGTCGCCGATCTTCAGGTACGCGCCGGCCAGCTCCACGCGCAGCTCGGCGTTGTCTTCCGTCTCCTTGGCCAGGTTATCGAGGTAGACCAGCGCGCGGCGGACGAGCAGCTCCCGCGCGGGCGTCGAGCCGGGCAGCGGGGCGATGGCGTCGTGCAGCTCGAAGACGACCGCGCGCGCCAGCGAGCGCACCTCGTCGAAGCGGCGCTCGGCCAGGCGTTTCTGATGGAGCGTCGTGGCAAAGGCGATGATGGTCACGACCGTGATGGCCGCACCGGCCGCCACGGCGAGCAGGTTGCGCCGCACGAACTTCGACGCGCGATAGCCGAACGTCGGCCGCCGCGCCAGCACCGGATGTCCGCTGAGGTGGCGCCGGAGGTCGTCCGCGAACCTCTCCACCGAGCCGTAGCGCCGCGTGGCGTCGACGTCCATCGCGCAGCCGAGGATCGTGTCGAGATCGCCGCGCAACGCCCGTCCATGCGTGCTCGCCCGCGGCGCCTCGGAGGCCGGCGTGCGGGTCTCGCCGCGGAACGGTTTCGCGCCGGTGAGCAGCTCGAACAGCAGGATGCCGAGCGAGTAGACGTCCGTCGCCGTCGTGACCTGGCGGCCGAGGAGTTGCTCGGGGCTGGCGTACTCCGGCGTCATCAGGCGCGTGGCCGTGGCGTCGGGACGCGTCTCCGGCGACGCCAGCTTGGCGATGCCGAAATCGAGCAGCTTCGGCACGCCGTCGGCCGTGACGAGCACGTTCTGCGGCTTGATGTCGCGATGGATGACCAGGCTGCGGTGCGCGTACTGCACCGCGTCGCAGAGTTGCAGGAAGAGGCGCAGCTTGCCGCTCGTGCTTAGGCCGCGCGCGAACGCGTCGATGGGTGTGCCGTCGACGTACTCCATCACCAGGTACGGCAGCCCGTCCGCGGTCGTGCCGCCGTCGATGAGACGGGCGATGTTGGGGTGATCGAGCGCGGCCAGGATCTGGCGCTCCTGCCGGAAGCGCTGCACCAGCGACTCGCCGCCGCGCACCAGTTTGATGGCCACGCGCTGCTCGAACTCCGCGCCTTCGCGCACGGCCAGGAACACGGTGCCCATGCCGCCCTGCCCGAGCGGCCGCACGATGCGGTACGACCCGATCAGCGCGCCGGCGAGGCGCTCACCTTCGTTGGCGTCGATGAGGTGCCACACGGAGCGGTCGAGGAACGCGCCCGGCTCGTCGTGCGCGGCGAGCAGCGACTCGACCTCGGAGCGCACGCCGGTGTCGGCTTGCGCGAGCAGCGAGGCCCGCTCCTCCCGAGGGGCTCCCGACGCCGCGTGAAAGAGGTCGCGGACCTCGTCCCAGAACGCCGTCATCGCACGTGCATCTCGCGGCGGAGCCAGGCCCGGGCCATGGTCCACTCGCGGCTGATCGTCGCCGCGGAGACGCCGAGGACCGACGCGGTCTCGTCGATGGTCAGCCCGGCGTAGAAGCGGAGCTCCACGATGCGGGCCTGCTGCGGGAAAATTTTCTCGAGGTTCTCCAGGGCCACGTCGAGCGCGACGACGTCGAAGCTCTCCGCGGCCGCGAGGTCGAGGGCCGCGCCGATCGTGAGCGGCACCACGCCCCCTCCGCGCTTGTCGCTGTTGCGGCGGCGGGCATGGTCGACGAGGATGCGCCGCATGACCTGGGCCGCCACGGCGAAGAAATGGGCGCGGTCGTTCCAGGCCACGCGCCGCTGGTCGACGAGCTTGAGATAGAGCTCGTGGACGAGCGCCGTCGGCTGGAGCGTGTGCCCTTCGCGCTCGCGGTTCAGATGGCGGCCGGCGATGGCGCGGAGCGGCTCGTAAACGAGGCCGAGGAGCTCATCTCGGGCTTCCTGCCTTCCGCCGCTCCACTCGCGGAGTAACTGGGTGACCTCGGACATGGACTTGGGACCGCGAAGATTGTACGCGACGTGAGGAGCTTTCCCGCCCGTTTGCGCGATTCCGTACATGATGATCGTCCGCCGCCTCGCACTGGTCCTGTTGCTGCTGCCCGTCGCCGTTTTCGCACAATCCGCCGACCAGGAAGTGGTCTCCGCCGTCGACGCGCCCGACCCGGTCGCGCCGGGAGCCACGCTCTCCTACACGGTCACCGTCCGGAACAACGGCCCGGACCCGGCCACGAACGGGGGGATCAACATCAACCTGCCGCTGGCCGTGACGCACCTCAACAGCGTCGCGCCGGCCGGGTGGACCTGCGGATTCCTCGGCAACAACGGCACGTGCAACACGCCTTCGTTCGCGGCCGGGACGACCGAGGTAATCACGATCAACGTCACGGTCGGAGCGCATCTGGCGAACTTCCCCGACCAGTCCATCATGGCCTCGTTCTTCCCCTCGGGCACGACGCCGGATCCGAACAACGCCAACAACACGAAGAACGCCACCACACAGGTCGACGCGCCGCAGATCGACCTCTCGGTCACGGCGTCCGACAGTCCCGATCCCGTCTTCCCTGACGGCAACGTGACCTACACCGTGAACGTGGCGAATGCCGGTCCCGACGCGGCCACGACCGTCAACTTCAACGCCGTCCCGAACAGCTCGTTGAAGTTCGTATCGTCGAATCAGCCGGCGGGATGGAACTGCACGTTCCCGGCGGTCGGCGCCGTCAACGCCACCTTCACCTGCAGCCGGCCGTCGTACGCGTCGGGAGCGGCCGACACGTTCACGATCGTCTACAACGCGGACGACGCGCAGTTCGGCATCAACGACACCACGTTCTTCACGAACTTCAGCGTCAACGGCGTAGGCGACGACACGAACGACCCAAACAACACCGTCACTGTGTCGACGGCGTACACGACGCCGGACGCGGACGTGACGCTTTCCGTCGTCGACTCGCCGGACCCCGTCAACCCGAACGGCAACATCACCTACACGGTGACGGTCGGCAACACCGGGCCGGACACCGCGCCGAGCATCACCCTCAATTCGTTCGGCGGCAACAACCTGCGGTTCATCTCCGCCACCGTCCCGGCGGGATGGAACTGCACCCTGCCTCCCTCGGGCACGCAGACCACGTCGCTGACGTGCAATCTGCCAGGCGGCATGGTCAACGGCGGCAGCTCGGTGCTGACCTTCGTCATGAACGCCGACGCCGCGCTCCTCGGCATCAACGACGGCACCATCCTCTTCGGCTTCAGCGCCAGCAGCACGATCTCCGATCCCGACAACTCGGACAATAGCGAGACCGAGAGCACCGCCTACGTGACGCCGGATGCAGACCTCACCGTCACCGCCAGCGACTCGCCCGATCCGGTCGCGCCGGACGGCGACATCACGTACACCGTGACGGTCGGCAACACGGGCCCCGACACCGCGTCGGCCACGCTGACCGTGCCGATGAACGGCACGCTGAAGTTCACGTCGATCACGACGCCGGCCGGCTTCACCTGCACCGGCACGCCGGCGCCGGGCGGCTCGACGTCGTTCTCGTGCAACAACCCGGCATTCGCCAACGGCGCGACCGCGGTCTTCACGATCGTGCTGAACGCCGACTTCGACGCCTTCGGCAATTTCGACCAGACCATCAACCAGGTCTTCAGCGTGACGGGCAACGTCGTCGATCCGGACAACTCGGACAACATGGTCACGGTCTCGACGACGTACGACGTGGCCAACGCGAACCTCGGCGTGACGGCCACGGACGCGCCGGACCCAGTCGCGGCGGGCAGCAACCTCACGTACACGGGCGCCGTGACGAATGCCGGCCCCGACACGGCGACGAATGTCTCGCTGCAGATCCCGATGGCCGCGAGCCTGCTCTTCCAGTCCATCGTGGCGCCGGCGGGCTTCACGTGCACGACGCCGGCGGTCGGCGGGAACGCGATGATCACCTGCACCATCGCCTCGCTGGCCAACGGCGCGAACCTGCCGTTCTCGCTCGTGACGCAGGTCAACCCGACCGTCAACAACGGGCCGGACGGCGTCATCCAGCAGGGCTTCCTCATCGGCAGCAGCACCAACGACCCGGTGGGCACGAACAACACGCTGCAGGTCGACACGGTGTACACGACGCCCGACGCAAACCTCGTGGCCACGAACAGCGACGCGCCGGATCCGGCCACGGTGGGCGGCACGATCACATACACGCAGACGCTGACGAACAACGGTCCCGACACCGCGGTGAATGCGACGTTCACGCAGGGCACGCCGGCCGGCACGACGTTCCAGTCGATCGCCGCACCGGCCGGCTGGACCTGCGCGACGCCGGCGGCCGGCGGCACCGGCACGATCACCTGCTCGAAGGCGACGATGCTCAGCGGTGAGGTGTCCGCCTTCACGCTGGTCGTGAACGTCACCGGCACCGGCTCGATTGGCAGTACGGTCACGGGCGACAGCGACACGTACGATCCGGATCCGACGAACAACACCGCCACGACCTCGACCAACGGCGTGACGCCCGCGAACGCGGACCTCTCGGTCAGCATGACGTCGACCACCACCGCCGCGCCGGTCGGCAGCACGTTCGACTACACGATCACCGTCACGAACAACGGTCCCGACGGAGCGTCCACGGTGACGCTGACCGACATCCTGCCGGCGTCGCTGCTCTTCCGCCAGATCACCCCGCCCGCCGGCTTCACCTGCACGACGCCGGATTTCCGGACGAACGGCACCATCACCTGCACCGCGGCCACGCTGCCCAACGGCTCCAACGCGGTTTTCACGCTGACCGTGGAAGTGGCGCCGGGCGCCACCAGCCCGATCGTGAACGGCGTCACCGTCAGCAGCACCACAACCGACCCGAACGGCGGCAACTCGTCGACGAGCGCGCCGGGCATCGTGCCCGGACCGTCGTCCGCCGCGATCACGATCGCCAAGACCACCACCTCCACCTTCGCCACGCCGGGCGGAAACGTGACCTACACGATCACGGTCTCCAACGCCGGTCCGTCGACAGCAACGGGCGTCGTGGTCAACGACACGCTCCCCGCCGGACTGACGTTCGTGAGCGCCACGCCGTCGCAGGGCACCTGCAACGCCGCCAGCCCGGTGGTCTGCAACCTCGGCTCGATCCTGGCCGGCGGCAACGCCACGGTCACGCTCGTGGCCAACGTGACGGCCACCAGCGGCACGATCTCCAACACCGCCACCGCCACCTCCCCCGATGCCACCGGCCCGGCCACGTCCACGACGCCCGCCATCCCGGTGTCGACCGGCGAGCCCGTCGCGGGCATCCCGACGCTGTCGGAATGGATGCTCCTCGTGCTCGCCGGATTGCTCGGAGTGGCGGCGCTGACGAAGATGCGCTTGTAGGGCGTGCGCCTCTCAGTCCCCTCTCCCCACCGCAGTGGGGAGAGGGCCAGGGTGAGGGGTTGCGGCACTTGGCAAAAGAGCGCCCCTCACCCTAACCCTCTCCCCGTGCGCGGGGAGAGGGGACTGAATCACGCCACGATCGCGATTCGCGCAACGGAGCGGCGCTGACCGCATCCAGGAGCGCCGCCCGGCGCCTCAGTCCCCTACCGGCGCGTTCTCCTCCGCCCCGCGCCCTGCTCTCTGCGCCCTAAACGCCCGTCACTTCCACGATCGCGGCGATGGCGCGGTCCAGGTGCTCGCGGGTGTGGGCGGCGCTGATCTGGCAGCGCAGCCGGGCCTGTCCCTGCGGGACGACCGGGAAGCCGAAGCCGGACACGTACACGCCGCGGCGCAGCAGCTCCTCCGACATGGCGATGGCTTTGGCGGTGTCGCCGATGATGATCGGGACGATGGGGTGGATGCCCTCGCGCACGGTGACGCCTTTGGCGGTGAGCTGCGAGCGGAAGTAGCGCGTGTTGTCGTGCAGGCGCTCGACGTAGCTCGCGTCGTTCTGCACCAGGTCGAGCGCCGCGATCGAGCCCATGACCACGGCGGGCGGCAGCGTGTTGGAGAAGAGGTACGGGCGCGATTTCTGGCGGAGGTACTCGACCAGCACTTTCGGCCCGGTGGTGAAGCCGCCGTGCGAGCCGCCGAGGGCCTTGCCGAGCGTGGAGGTGTAGGCGTCGATCTTCCCGAAGACGCCCAGCTCCTCGGCCGTCCCGCGGCCCGTCTTGCCGAGGACGCCGGTGCCGTGCGACTCGTCGACGACGAGGAACGCGCCGTACTCGCGCGTCATCTCGATGATCTCCGGCAATGGCGCGAGTGAGCCTTCCATGGAGAAGACGCCGTCGGTCATGACGAGCTTGTTGCGGGCGTCCTTCGTCGCTTCCAGCGCGCGGCGCAGGTCGCCGAGGTCGCGGTTCCTGTAGCGCTCCTTGCGCGACTTGGCCAGGCGCACGCCGTCGATGATCGAGGCGTGATTCAGCTCGTCGGAGATGATCGCGTCCTCGTCGGTGGTGACGGTCTGGAAGAGTCCTTCATTCGCGTTCCAGCACGAGCCGTACAGGATCGTGTCCTCGGTGCCGAAGAACTCCGCGATCCTCTCCTCCAGCGTGCGGTGGATGGTCTGCGTCCCGCAGATGAAGCGCACCGACGCCAGCCCGTACCCGTAGTCGTGCTCCGCTTTCGCCGCCGCCTCGGCGATGGCCGGATGGTTCGCCAGGCCGAGGTAATTGTTCGAGGTGAGCATGATCACCTCCCCGAACCCCTCGACGTCGACGACGGCGCCCTGCGGCCCTTTGAGCGCCAGCTCCCTTTTCATGGTGCCGGCGGCGGACATGGTGTCGAGCTCTGTGGAAAGCGTTGCGAGGAGTGACATGCCGCGGATGATATCGAACGAGGGAGGAGGAAAGAGAAAAGAGGAAGGAGGAAAGAGGAAAGACCCCGGGTGGCGGCCTCTTTCCTCTTTTTCTCTTTCCTCTTTTCTCTCAGCGCGAGCGCCTACTCGTTGTCGTACTTCAGCTCCCGCCGATAACATCGCTGCGCTTCCATGTCGAAGACGACGCAGGAGTCGATGGGGCGGGAGTAGACGTGCATGCTGACCGCGGGGACGTTCCACTCGGCGACGTTGCGGATGCGGTGGATGGTCTGGGTCTTGTCGACCGTGTTGAGCGGGCCGCCCGGGATGGCCAGCTCGTTGTGCAGGTGCTCCATCTCGATCTTCGTCGCGCCGGCCAGGCAGTCCATGCCCACGACCTGCTGGTTCTCGGGGCGGTTGCAGTTGCTCTTGCTGTAATTCTCGACGAGCAGCTTCCCCTCGAGCATGGTCATCCAGCCGAGCTGGCCGTTGTGCGTGTGCAGCGGCGTGACGGTGCCGACCGGCCAGCAGATCAGCATCACCTCGATCATGTCGTTGCGGAAGATCTTGTTGCGCGTGTGCCGGTCCGGCAGCCAGTTGCGGTAGCGGTCGAGGTCTTCGGGGCGGATCTCGTACGCCACGAGGTAGTCGTAGATCTTCTGCTTGGTGATGATCCCCTCGGAGAGCCGGCGGATGCCGTCGACGAACTGCTCGGCGGTCACGGCGGCCGGCGAGTAGATCGCTTCGGGTACAGCGGTGATGGTCGGTGTCATGGGCCCTCCGCGGCTGAATATAACGCTCAGGGGGCGGACGAGCAATTTCCGTGCGGGTCGTGCTAGGCTCCGCCCCGCCAAAATGAGAGAAAACAGCCGGAATGTGGCCGTCATCGGCGCCCAGTGGGGCGACGAGGGCAAAGGGAAGATCGTCGACCTGCTCTGCGAGGGTTTCGACGTCGTGGCGCGTTATCAGGGCGGACACAACGCCGGCCATACGGTCAAGTTCCAGGACAAGCACTTTGCCCTGCGCCTGATCCCGTCCGGCATCATTCATGCCGACAAGCTCTGCCTCCTCGGCAACGGCATGGTCATCGACCCGCAGGCGCTGCTCGACGAGATCGACGGGCTGCGCAAGGAAGGCGTGCGCATCGAGGAGAACCTCCTCATCAGCGACGGCGCGCATTGCCTCCTGCCGTACCACAAGGCCCTCGACCTGGCGCGCGAGGAAGCGGCCGGCGTGGCCAAGATCGGCACCACCGGCCGCGGCATCGGCCCGGCGTACGAGTCGAAGGTGGGACGCTACGGCATCCGCATCGCCGACCTCGTCGACCCCGAGGTGCTGAAGCAGAAGATCGAGTTCACGTGCGCGGAGCGGAACGCCGTCCTGTCGGGCGTCTACAACCGCGAGACGCACGACCCGCAGAAATTGTTCGAAGACTACCTGCGCTACGGCGAGATCATCGCGCCGCGCGTCGTCAACGGCACGGTCTGGATGAACGACCAGATCCGCGCCCAGAAGAAAGTGATGTTCGAAGGTGCGCAGGGGACGATGCTCGACATCGACCACGGCACGTACCCGTTCGTCACCTCGTCCAGCACGATCGTGGGCGGCGTCTGCAGCGGACTCGGAGTGGCCCCGAAGCACATCCACAAAGTGATCGGCGTCGGGAAGGCGTACACGACCCGCGTCGGCGGCGGCGCGTTCCCCACCGAGCTCGAGGACGCGCACGGCGAGCATCTGCGCAAGCGCGGCAACGAGTTCGGCACCGTGACCGGCCGCCCGCGCCGCACCGGCTGGCTCGACCTCCCCGTCCTGCGCACGGCGGCCATCCTGAACGGTCTCGACGAGCTGGCGCTGACGAAGCTCGACGTCCTCGACGAGTTCGAGGAGATCCCGGTCTGCACGTCGTACAAGGTGCGCGGCAAGACTTGGAACACCTTCCCCGCCTTCGCCGTCGAGCACAACGACTACCAGCCCGAGTACCGCACGTTCAAGGGCTGGAAGACGTCGACCGTCGGCATCACGTCCTTCGACGAGCTCCCGCCGGAAGCGAAGGATTACGTGAAGTTCATCGAGGACGAGACGGAAACGCGCGCCTCGATCATCTCGACGGGCCCGCGCCGCGAAGAGACGATCGTGCGGCGCTGACTTTGTCATCCCGAGCGTGAGTCGAGGGACCTGGGCGGGCGGGTGGCGCGCTGCTCATGCCCCATGCCTCGTGCCTCCCACCCACCCAGGTCCCTCGACTCACGCTCGGGATGACAGTTGTTGCTTCTGCCGCGGCTCCATCCGTTGAAACACGCCCCCACAAACAAAACAGGGCGCCTTGCGGCGCCCTGTCTGGGAAACGGCGAGTGTGTGGCCTTACCGCGACGCCGGCGTATCCGACTCGGCTTCCGCATCGGACTCGTCGTCGAGGAGCTCTTCGACGGTCTTTTCGAGGTCGCGGAGGAGGTCCTCGGCGGTGTTGTCCTCGTCGATGCGGAGGGCGCGGACCGGGGACCAGGTGCCGTTGTTGCGGAGGACGACGAAGCGGAGCTCGTCGTCGATGGTGTAGAGGGCCAGGTGGCCTTTGTCGATGTAGGCGCGGACCGGGGCGGCGGTGAGCGACATCAGGCCGGTGCGTGGCGTGCGGCCGCCCATGCGGCCGAGCGGCTTCCAGATGCGGACGTCGCCGCCGATCTTGACGGTGCGCGTGACGACGTTCAGGCGCGTCACCGCGGTCGAGGTCGTGGAGCCGAAGGCCACGTCGACGCTGCTGCCGTTGCGGTCGAGGGCCAGCGGCGGATGGAGCTCGTTGCCGGTCTCGATCACGTAGTCGCTGGCCAGACGCGCGTCGGCGAGGTTGGAGAGGTCTTCGAGGTTCTCCTGCTCGGCGGAGACGAGGCGGCCGTTCTCGAATGCGAACAGCGCGTACTCGGGCGCCAGGATGCTGCCGGTGATGCTCCACCACGCCACGTGCATCAGCGTCGCGTCGACGCCGTCGCTCTCGTCGTGGGTGAGGACGAACTGCACCCCGCGGTACATGGAGCTGCCCGCGGCCACGAGGCGCGCCGGCGACCAGTGGCCGCTCGGGGCCAGCGTCGCGTAACGCACTTCGCCGATGCCGCCGCTCTCACGCGTCCAGACGACGAAGAGCGTGTCGGTGGCGGAGTCGTACGCGAGCTGCGCCTGCGACTCGCGGACGGCGTCGTGCGTCGACGGCACGATCAGGCGGGTCCGGGCCTCCCCTTCCGCGCGCGCGATCTCGACGTGCGGAAGCTCGGCGCTCATCTCGAGCGAATAACGGACACCGTCCGGCGTGAGCAGCGAGCTCGCACCGAAGACGGGCACCGCCGCAAGAGCAGCGACGGCGAGGATGATGGCGAACAAACGATTGCGCTTCATGGTTCAGGCTTTCCAGTTGACGACCGAGCAGAGGTTCACTTCGGTCAGAAGTTGTTTGACGTTGTTGAGACCGGGGTAGAAGCCGGCCACGACGTCGAAGAAGACGTCGGCTTCCGGCGCGCGTCCCGTACGGATGCAGATCTCGCCGAGGAGATGGTTGGCGTTGCGGATCTGGCGGCGCGTGGAAGCCAGCGACAGCCCTTCGCGGGCGAGGTCTTCCGCGGTGTCGTAATCCTCGAGCTCCACGTAGCCGAGGCACAAATCGAGGCAGGCCTCGGCGCGCTCGTTCGGGTCACTCAGCTCGTCGATGACCGACTCGATGGTGTGGATCCCCTCGTCGACGTCACCGGCCAGGATCTGCGTCCCGCCGAGGTTGGCCGCGAGCGCGCAGGCCAGGATGTTCACGTGCTCGCCGGGGTTGGGCATGTCTTCCACGACGGCGATGCCGGTGCGGAAGGCGTCCAGGCCGCGGTCGTACTGCGAGTCCGCGACGAGGGTGATGCCGAAGTGGTTGAGGATCGACGCGCGGACGAACGGCTCGTTCAGTTCCGCGGCGGCGTTGCAGGCGATGTCGCCATAGAAGATGGCCCGGCGGCGATCGTCGACTTCGGTGTAGCGCCGCATCAGCGTTCCGGCGGCGAGGTAGACGTGCCGGTGGGTGCGGCGGCGCATCACGATGCCGGCCAGCGCCGAGATTTCCGGCCCTTCGCGATCCGCGGCGACGAGCGCCTCCGCCTTCCGGATCGTGATCAGCTCGCACGCTTCTTCGGACTCGGCCAGTCCGCGGGCTCGCTCGTAAGCGGCCAGCGCGGGCTCGACCTCGCCCCGCCACATGTGCTGCAGACCCGCTTCGCAGTACTGCAGGGCTTCCCTGTCTCTCTCAGTCATCTATTGAGCACCCGCCATTCGTTGGGGAAGATGGCGCATTTTATCTTGATAATTCAAAAGTCGCGTGAGATTTGTCACGGACAGGCAGGATTGCCTGCCCCGCTACTGGCTGGCCGCGGTGTTGTCCGCGCCATGCTCGAGCACCGAGCGGCGCAGCGCGTTCACCAGCTCTTCGCTCGTCAGCGTCTCGTCGAGCGCGAGCATCCGGATCGGAGTCCAGCGGCCGTTCTCGAGGACGACATAGCGGAAGCGCGAGTCAGGCGTGTAGAGAACGACACGTCCTTCCACGATGAACGAGCGCACCGGCGCGGAGTTGATGGAGGTCAGTCCGGCGGGCTCGCTGCGATGGCCCATGCGTCCCGAGGGACGCCACATGCGCGCGTCGTTGTAGATCTTTTCGGGGCGGATATTGACGATCGTCACCGCGGTCGAGCGAGGCGCGCCGTACGCGACGTCGACGCCGTCCCCTGCCCGCGTCATCGCCAGCGGCGGATGCACGGCCGTCCCAGTGTCCTCGGGGGTGGCCGCGGCGCCGCGGATGTTCGCCAGCTCGTCGAGCTTCACGACCGCCGTCGACACCACCTGCGCGCCTTCGAACGCCACCAGCGCGTACTCGGCGGTGTCGCCCGACCACCACGCGCCGTGCAGGAGGGTCATGTTCGAGGAGCGCGTGATGACGAACTGCAGTCCGTCCAGCGCCGTCCCTCGTGCAACCGGGTGCGAGCTCCACTCGCCTGCGGCACTACGCCGGGCGATGCGGATCTCGTCGCCGTGACGCCACATGACGAAGAGGGCGCGGGTGGCGCTGTCCCACGCCAGGCGCGGGTGCGATTCGGTGACCGAGTCTTCCGTTCCGGGGACGCGCACCGAGGTGCGCTGGTCGCCGGCGCGGTACTGGAGGTCGAGCTTGACGCTGATGGACTGCTCGTTCGCCGACCAGAGCGTATTGTCGTCCGTGAGCACGGTCTGCCACTCCGCCGAAGCCGTGACGGCCAGCAGGAGCAGAGACGCTGCGAGGAGAAGGCGCTTCATGGTCAGGCTTTCCAGTTGACCACGGAACAGAGGTCCACGGCCACCAGCAGTTGCTTGACGTTCTTGAAATCGGGATAGAAGCCGGCCACGACGTCGAAGAACCCGTCCGACTCGTCGTAGCGGCCGGTGCGCAGGCACAGCTCGCCCATCAGGTGATTGGCGTTGCGCACCTGGCGCGTCACGCCGGCCGAGTCGAGGGCGCGGCGGCCGTAGAGCTCCGCGAGCTCGTACTGCTCGAGCTCGAGGTAGCCGAAGCAGAGGTCGAGGCAGGCTTCGACGACGAGGTAGTCGTCGTCGAGGCGCGCGAAGATCGACTCGATGATCTCCACGCCTTCCACGTAGTCGCCGCGCAGGACGCGGGCGCCGCCGAGGTTGCCGAGGATCGCGTCCCGAAGGGAACGGTGATCGTCGCGGGCCACGCCGAGCGGCTCCATCGCCGCCAGCGCTTCCTCGAGGATCTCGATGGCCGGCCCGAACTGCGAGTCGGCCACGAGCGTGATGCCGAGGTTGTTGAGGACCGAGGCCAGCGCGAACGGGTCGTCCAGCTCGCCGGCGGCGGTGCGGGCGATCTCGCCATAGAAGATGGCGCGCGTGCGGTCGGACGTTTCGCAGTAGCGGCGCTGCAGGGTGTTCGCGGCGAGATAGACGTGCCGCGGCGAGCGCCGGCGCATGACGATCATCGGCAACTGCCCGATCTCCATGCCTTCCCGCTCCGCCGCGATCAGCGCCTCGGCCTTGCGGATGGTGATCAGCTCGCGCGTCTCTTCACCCTCGGCCAGCGCACTCGCGCGGTCGTAATGCGAGATCGCCGTTTCGATCTCGCCCTTCCACATCCACTGCAAACCCAGGTCGCAGACCTGCCGTGCTTCGCGATCGTTCTCGGTCATGTAAGGAAAATCCGCAGGGATTCTACTTCAAAATATCATCGATCGTCTGCTGGGAAACGGGGTGGTACGTCGGGCGGGCCGTGGCATAGATCCGCTTCGCGAACGCCAGGTCCTCCGGGTTTTTGGCCAGTTTCTCGTAGATCGGCTTGAGGAACTTGCGCCGCCCCTGCACGGTCAGGAAGCGCTCGATGGCCGGATACGCGCCTTTGTAGCGGGCGTCGATCGACTTCTCCAGCCACGCCGAGAGCACCTCGTTGTTGCCGCTGTCGTTGAATCTGAAGCGCCCGTCGAGCTCCGCCATGCGTTCCGGCGTCAGCACCGGCAGCGACTGGATGAAGTGCACCTTCTCGTGCGACGACCATTTCTCCGCGTCGATGGCGGCCTCGGTCCCGCCCGCGGCGAACGCTTTGGCCGCCTCTTCGACCTTCGTGAACGCCGCGGACTGCGGCTTCGGCGCGTTGGGCGGCAGGCCCGGCCCGTGGATCCACTGCTGGATGTCGACCTTCTGCACGACGTCCGGCAGCGCGGTCTTGAGGTGCGTAACGAAGATCTCCGTGGTCATCGGCTGGAAGGCGAACTTGTCAAAGTAGGCGCGCAGGAACTGGTCCCACCGCGCGCGGCCCGCGGTCTCTTCGAGGAGGCGCAGGAAGAGGGCGCCCTTTTCGTAGACCGCGCTCGGCGCCTCGTCCGGATCGCGGCCGGTGAGGTTGACGTAGAGATGCTGGTCGGTGGCCGGCAGCGTCGCGTGCTCGTCCTTCACTTCCGTGACGCCGAGGAGCCAGAGCATCTCGGAGTACTCGCGGCCGTAGAGCTGCTCGATGATGCGGTGCTCGAAGTAGGTGGTGAAGCCTTCGTTGAGCCAGAAGTCGTTCCAGGTGGCGTTGGTGACGAGGTTGCCGGACCACGAGTGCGCCAGCTCGTGCGCGATGAGCGAGACCAGCGACTTGTCGCCGGCCAGCACGGTCGGCGTCAGGAAGGTGACGCGCGGGTTCTCCATCCCGCCGTACGGGAAGCTCGGCGGCAGGACCAGGAGGTCGTATCGTCCCCACCGGTACGGCCCGTACATGGTCTCGGCGGTCTGGATCATTTTCGGCGTGTCGCTGAACTCGAACGCGGCGCGGTCGATGACCTGCGGCTCGGCGTAGACGCCGCTGCGCGTGTCGAACGGACGGAACTCCAGGTCGCCCACGGCCACGGCCAGCAGGTACGACGGGATCGGCTGCGGCATGCGGAACTTGTAGACGCCCTCTTCGTTGCGGGCCTGCGGGTTCTCGGCGCTCATCACCGCCAGCAGCTCTTTCGGGACGCGCAGCGAGGCCTCGTAGGTGAAGCGCACGCCCGGCGTGTCCTGACACGGGACCCACGTCCGCGCCAGGATGGCCTGCGACTGCGAGAGGAGGAAGGGATGCTTCTTCCCCGCGGTCATGGCCGGCTCGAGCCACTGCAGCGCCTTCGCGCCGGGGCTCGACGCATATTCAATGGTGACGGTCTGCGTGCCGGGGTCGATCGGGATCTCCAGCGGGCTGCCGAAGATCGGGTCGGCCGCGCCGACCTTGAACTGGGCCACGGTGTCGCCGGGCTGCAGGGTCACGCGCCGGATGTCGAGCGTGTGCGTGTCGAGGACGAGCGTCGGCGCCTGGGTCTCGTGCCGGATGCGCAGCGTGGCCGTGCCGGCCAGCTGTTTCTTCGCAAAGTCGACGGTGAGGTCGAGGCCGATGTGCTCGACGCGCACTTCGTCCGGACGGGAGTACGAGTGCGGGTCGCGCTGCGCCGCGGCGGCGGCCGGCTGGGTGGTGGTGGCGGTGGTCGCGGTCGTGGCCTGCTCGTTTTTGCAGGAGAGGACGAGCGAGACGAGAGAGCAAACGAGAATCAGTCGCTTCATGCGCGGTGAAGCATACGAATAGAATGCCTGCGCAGGCGTCACGATTCTGAGACCTCCACTTCGATGTCACTTCCGTCCGGCACACGCCTCGGCCCCTACGAGATCGTTCAGGCGATCGGCTCCGGCGGCATGGGGGACGTTTATCGCGCCCGCGACACGCGCCTCGACCGCGACGTCGCGGTAAAAGTGCTGCCCGACCGTTTCGCCCGCGACCCCGAGGCGCGGATGCGGTTCGAGCGGGAGGCGAAGGCGGTCGCGGCGCTCACGCACCCGAACATCCTGGCCATCCACGACTACGGCTCGGACGGCGGCGCGGCGTACAGCGTCACGGAGCTGCTGGAAGGGGAAACGCTGCGCCGCCGCATCGTGGAAGGGCCGATCCCCTGGCGCAAGGCGGCCGAGATCGGCGCCGCGATCGCGGACGGTCTCGCGGCCGCCCACGCCAAGGGGATCATCCACCGCGACCTGAAGCCGGAGAACATCTTTCTCACGACCGACGGCCGCGTGAAGATCCTCGACTTCGGCATTGCCCAGCTCGTGCGTCCGGAACAGCATCAGCCGAGTGAGGACGGGCTCGACCCGTCGCTGCTCCCCACCGCGCCGATCCAGACCGATCCGCACGCGGTGATCGGCACGGCCGGCTACATGGCCCCCGAGCAGCTCCGCGGCGAGCCGGTCGACGCCACCACCGACATCTTCTCCTTCGGCGCGCTGCTTTACGAGATGGCCACGGGGCGGCCGGCCTTCATCCGCAAGACGGTCATCGACTCGCTCTCGGCGATCCTCACCGAGACGCCGGACGTGTTCACGGTGTCGGAGCGCCTGATCCCCTACGAGCTGGCCCGCGTCATTCAGCGCTGCCTGGAGAAGCAGCGCACGGAGCGCTTCCAGTCGGCGCGCGATCTCGCCTTCGCGCTGCGTGCGGTGGGGACGTCGACGCTCACGTTCGAGGCGCCGGCGGAGGCGAGGCGGAGACGGTGGATCTGGGGAGGGATCGCGCTCGGCGTGGTCGCGCTCGTTGCCGTGCTTTGGGGTCTTCGAGTCTTCCAGTCGTCAAGTCGTCGAGTGGGTGCTCTTGGACGACTGGATGACTCGTCGACTCGACGACTGAACTCCATCGCCATCCTCCCCTTCGTGAACGCCACCGGCGACCGCGAGGCGGAGTACCTCTCCGACGGCGTCACTGAGACACTCATCAACACGCTGGCGCAGGTGCCGGGCCTGCGCGTGATGTCGCGCACCTCGGTCTTTCATTACAAGGGGAAGCCGGCCAACCCGGTCAGCGTGGGCAAGGAGCTGAACGTCAGCGCGGTCGTGGTCGGGCGCATCGAGACGGTCGGCGAGCGGCTGGTGGTCTCGGCGGAGCTGGTCGACGCCAGCGACAACGCGCTGATCTGGGGCAACCGCTATCAGACCGCCGGCTCGGATCTCTTCGGCGTGCAGGAGTCGATCGCCCGCGAGATCGCCAGCATGCTGCGCCTGCAGCTCACCGGGCGCGGGGAGCAGATCCTGGCCAAGCGCCACACCGCCGATCCGCGTGCGTACGAGCTCTATCTGAAGGGGCGCTTCCAGTGGAACAAGCGCGACGCGGACGGGCTGTACGCCGCCATCAAGCTGTTCAACCAGGCCATCGAGATCGACCCGCATTACGCGCTCGCCTATGCCGGCATCGCCGACTGCTACAACCTGCTCGACATCTGGGCCAACCTGCCGACCAGCGAGACGTTCCCCCGGGCCAAGGCGGCGGCGCAGAAGGCGCTGTCGATCGACGATCAACTCGCCGAGGCGCATACGTCGCTGGCGTACGCGATCCATACGTACGAAAGGGACTGGCCCGCCGCGGAGCGCGGCTACAAGCGCGCCATCGAATTGAATCCCAACTATGCGACGGCCCGGCAGTGGTACGCCGAGTTCCTCACCGCCGTGGGCCGCTTCGACGAGGCCGCCCAGCAGGGACGCAAGGCCCTCGAGATCGACCCCATGTCGCCGATCATCAATGCCGTCGTGGCTTGGAACTCGACCATGGCCCGCCGCTACGACGTTGCCATCCAGCAGGGCACACGCACCACGCAGCTCTTCCCCGATTTCATGCCCGGCCACGCCTACCTCGGACTGGCGCTGCTGGAAGCCGGCCGCCCCCGCGAAGCCCTCGTGCCGCTGGAGCAGGCCCGCCAGCAACTCGACATCGTCGTCGTCCGCACCTGGCTCGCCCGCGCCCACGCCGCCGCCGGCGACCGCGCCGCGGCCATGCGCATGCTCCGCGAGATCGAGACCGGCCGCGACTACCGTCCGCCGTATTACATGGCCGCGCTGTACGCGCAGCTCGGGGATCTCCCCCGCGCCCGGACCGAGCTCGCGAGAGCGCGCCGCGAGCGCAGCGGGGCGCTGGTGTGGCTCGACGTGGACCCGGCGATGTCCAGCCTTCGATAGGTTTGCCAAACGTAGGGCGTGGCTTCAGCCCGCCGCCCCCGGGGGAGGGCGGGCTGAAGCCACGCCCTACGTTTCCACGCTTACGGAAGAACGGGCCCCCGCTTTGTCATCCCGAGCGTGAGTCGAGGGACCTGGGCGGGTGGGCGGTACGAGGAATGGGGCATGAGCAACGCGCCACGCGCAACACGGCACGAGCAGCGCGCCACCCGCCCACCCAGGTCCCTCGACTCACGCTCGGGATGACATAACTACCGGATGAACGCGTAACTAACCTTGAAGAAGAACGAGCGTCCCGAGCGCGGCAACCGCTCATCCTCGAGCAGGACCCGGTCGTCGCCATACCCGGCGAAGAGCACCGTCTGCCAGTTCAGCTTGTAGCTGTAGAGCACCGAGCCGAGGAACGCGCCGTCCTTTTCCGGGACGCTGAAGAGGTACAGCGACGGCTCGTAGTCCGTGGTCACGTACTGCCCGATCACGCGCACGATCGACTTCGCGGAGAAGCTGTACTGTGCGCGCACGCGCTCGAACATGGCCGTGAAGAGGCGGCCGCCTTCGACGTCGACGGTGTCGCGTCCGAGGTTGAACTGCATGTCCAGGCGGTCGTGCGGACGGACCGTGGCGCCGACGGAGAGCGACAGGCCGTTCCCTTCGCGCGCGTTGTCGAAGTCGATCTGCTCGCCGGCGCGCAGGCCGAAGATCAGGCGCGGCACCCAGCCGCCCGGGTCGAACTGATAGTCGATCCGCAGGTAGTTCTGCTCGAGCAACTCGGTGCCGACGCGGACCTTCTCGCCGATGCGCGCCACGATGCCGAACTGCGTGTTCTTGATGGCCGAGCCGCCCACGCCGAGGGAGAGCGTCTCGAAGATGGCGTTGCCTGCGCGGTCCTGCTGATAGTCGACCAGGACGCTCGGGCGGATGAAGCGCAGGCGGCTGTTCTCCGGATACCAGCTGCGTCCGAGATAGCCGACGCCCTGGCGATAGCCGGCCTGCGGCACGAAGCCGAGGTCCGCGCGGAACTCGTTGCCGACGTCGTAGTACTCGGCGCCGTAGTCCCACTTCCGGTCGCGATGGGCGTAGCTCGCGGTGAAGGCGTGGGACGAAGCCTGCTCGCCGTTCCACACCGGCGACTCGAACGCGCGGTCGGGATTCTTCGTGTCGCTGTAGAGGAGCTGCGTCGTGAACGTGTTGTTCGGGAGGCGCAACTGGAAGTCGGGACCGATGACGCGATTGTGACCGCCGCCGTCGATCTCGCGGTCGGTGAGGACAGCTCCGACGTACGAGGTACCGAGGTCGTGGCGCACGCGGGCGATCGTGGAGATCGACTTGGCGTCGAGCGGCGCGAAGCCGGAGCGGGTGGGGCCGGGGATGATGGTCACGCCGCCGCCCTCGTCGAGCGTGGTCAGGACCGTGTACGCCGTGCCGCCGATCTTGCCGGTGGCGCGCACGCCGCCGAGGGGCGAATTGATGGTGCGCGTGTAAGCCACCTGCAGCGGCGTGTCGTAGAGATCGAAGCCCTCCAGGAAGAACGGCCGCTTTTCGGCGAAGAACACCGCGAAGCGCTGGTTGACCAGGATCTGCGGGACGTCGGCCTCGATCTGGGAGAAGTCGGGATTGATGGTCAGGTCGAGAGTGTGGTTCTGGCTCGGGTTCCACTTCACGTCGGCGCCGGCGTCGAACTCGGCGTCGCCGTTCTCCAGGTTCGAGCCGAGGTCCCCCGCGGGGCTCGCCACCTGCTGCGCCGTGACGTACGGCGCCGCCACCAGGTGCGCGGCCTCGGGGAGTCCGGTGAAGCCGGTCAGGGCGTGCGTGAAGCAGACCACACAGTTCGCACCGCGCGGCATCGGCGCGCTGTGGAAGGCGTAGCGGTAGTCGCGCGGGTAGTTGCGCCAGACCAGGATGTTCCACGTCTGCGGATCGGCGCTGCTGTAGCGGAGCGACGAGAACGGGATGCGGAACTCGGCCGTCCATCCTTCGGCCGTGATCTGCGCGGCGGTGTCGTAATAGAAGTCAGGCGAGAAGTCTTCGTTGCCGTTGGCGTCGTTGAAGATGCCGTCGGCCTGGATGCCGCGCGGGTTGACGCGGAGCTCGATCGCCGAGCGCTTGTCGTTGCGGGTGTCGAGAAAGATGGCGATGTTGTCGTCCGTGCCGATGACGCCGTCGCGGTCGACGAACGGCGCGCGGATCCTGCTCGGATCGGGATCGTCGGCCTTGACGCCGATGTAGAGGTAGCGCGCGTCATACGTGACGTACGCCGTCGTCTTCACCTTCGGCTCGGTGTTGTCGCCGGGCGAGGTCTCGTAGAAACGGTCGATGACCGCCGCGCCCTGCCACGCCGCGTCGCCAAGCGCGCCGTCGAGCTCGATCGACACACCGGCCTTCGGCACGCTGAGCGGCGCCGGCGCCTGCAGCGGGGGCGTCGCGGGAGGCGTCTGCGCCCCCGCGGTCACGACGACACAGAGCAGGAGCAGGGCGGCCAAAGCGCTTTTTTGCATACGAAGCATTACGTAGGGACGCGGCGAGAGTTGCACAAAATGGAAGACGAGCGGGAAGCCTTCCAGCTAGCCAGCCGCCGCCATCGGTATCCCCCCGCAACGCGAAGCGTCTGGAGTGCGGCAGCGAACGAGCTGCCGCTTTCACTTGCGGCAGCCGCAGCTGCCGCGGGCGGGCGGGCGGAAGCTGGCGCGAATCTTTATACTCTACAGACCATGAGGACCCTCTCCCGGATCACTGCCGACCCCGAGGTGATGGGCGGACGCCCGTGCATCCGCGGAATCCGGATGACCGTGGGTACAGTCGTGGGACTGGTTGCCTCCGGGCACTCGCGCGAAGAGATCCTGGAGCTGTACCCCTATCTCGAGGCGGACGACATCGCGGAGGCGCTCGCATACGCGGCGTGGCGCTCGGATGAATTCGAAGTGCCCATCGCGCCGAAGTGAAGATCCTCGTCGATACGATTGAGCCAAACCGTTTGCGCGGAAGGCTCCTGCCGTTGGTGCCGGGAATCCGGCTTTAGCTCGCGACCCCACCCCTCCGCGCCAGCTGCGGCTGCCGCAAGTCAGAGCGGCAGCTCGTTCGCTGCCGCACTCCAGACGCTTCGCGTTGCTAAACCACGACTTTGCGGAAGTAGTCGATCGTGCGCCCGATGCCCTCTTCCAGCGGCACGCGCGGTTCCCAGCCGAGGAGGGCGCGCGCCTTGGTGATGTCGGGGCGGCGGATTTTGGGGTCGTCCTCGGGGAGGGGGCGGAACTCGATGGGGGCGGTGGTGCCGGTCAGGCGCTTGATCGTTTCGGCGAACTGCAGGACCGTCATCTCGCTCGGGTTGCCGATGTTGGTCGGCTGCGATTCCTCGGACATGAGGAGCCGGTAGATGCCTTCGATGAGGTCCGAGACGTAGCAGAACGAGCGCGTCTGCGAGCCGTCGCCGAAGACCGTCAGCGGCTCGTTGCGCAGGGCCTGGGCGATGAAGGCGGGGACGACGCGGCCGTCGTTGACGCGCATCCGCTCGCCGTACGTATTGAAGATGCGCACGATGCGCGTCTGCACGCCGTGGAAGCGGTGGTAGGCCATGGTCATGGCCTCGGCGAAACGTTTCGCTTCGTCGTACACGCCGCGCGGGCCGACCGGGTTCACGTTGCCCCAGTACTCTTCCTGCTGCGGGTGGATGAGCGGATCGCCGTACACCTCGGAGGTCGAGGCGATGAGGTAGCGCGCCCCTTTGTCCTTGGCCACGCCGAGGGTCTTGTGCGTGCCGAGGGAGCCGACCTTGAGCGTCTGGATCGGCTTCTCCAGATAGTCGATCGGGCTGGCCGGCGAGGCGAAGTGCAGCACGTAGTCGAGCGGGCCGTCGATGTGAATGTAGTCGGTGACGTCCTGCTTGATGAACGAGAAGCCGTCATGCCCGAAGAGGTGCTTGATGTTGTCGGGCGAGCCGGTCAGGAAGTTGTCCATGCAGACGACCTGGTGGCCGCGTGCGAGGAAGAGGTCGCAGAGGTGGGAGCCGAGGAAGCCGGCCCCTCCAGTGATCAGTGCGCGTCCCATCAGCGGGGCTTCTTTCTGCGGTCGTCCACGCGACCGACGGAGGTGTAGCGGAATCCGAGCGTGGCCATGCGCACGGGGTCATAGACGTTGCGCAGGTCGATCAGGACCGGCTCGCGCAGCGCCTTGCGGATGCGCTCGAAATTGAGCGCGCGGAACTCGTTCCACTCCGTGGCCAGCACGAGCGCGTCCGCGCCCTCGGCCGTCGTATACGCGTCGTCGCAATACGTGATGTCGTGGAAAAAGCTTTTGGCGTTCTGGATGGCCTGCGGGTCGTACGCGCGAACGGTCGCGCCGCGCTCCTGCAGGCCCTTGATGATCGGGATGGTGGGGGAATCGCGCATGTCGTCGGTCTCGGGCTTGAAGGCGAGGCCGAGCATCGCAACTGTCTTGCCACTGACCTCGCCGCCCAAGGCGGCGATGATCTTGTCGATCATGCGCAGCTTCACCGCGTCGTTGACGCGCAGCACGGCCTCCATGATCTGGAAGTCGTAGCCTTGCTGCCGCGCGATGTTGGCCATCGCGGACGTGTCTTTCGGGAAGCAGGAGCCGCCGAAGCCGGGGCCGGCCTGCAGGAACTTCGGGCCGATGCGCGAGTCGAGGCCCATGCCGATGGCCACGTCCTGCACGTTGGCGCCGACCTTCTCGCAGATCTGCGCGATCTCGTTGATGAAGGTGATCTTCACGGCCAGGAAGCCGTTCGCGGCGTACTTGATCAGCTCCGACGACTCGACGTTGGTGATGACGAACGGGATCTCCAGCGAGTGCAGCGGCGCGTAGATCTCTTTCATGATGTCCGCGGCCTCGGCGTCGGACGCGCCGATGACCACGCGGTCCGGCTTCATGAAGTCTTCGATGGCCGAGCCTTCGCGCAGGAACTCGGGGTTGGAGACGATCGACGCCTTGTGTCCCGTCTCATGCGACTCGATGATCTTCTCGATGAGGTGGCCGGTGCCGATGGGGACGGTCGACTTGGTGATGACGAGCTTCGGCCCGTTCATGTGCGAGGCGATCGAGTGCGCCACTTCTTCGACGTAGCGCAGGTCGGCCGAGCCGTCCGGCTTGGGGGGCGTGCCGACGGCGATGAAGATGGCCCGCGCGGTGTGGATGGCTTCGGCGAGGTCGGTGGTGAAGCGCAGCCGCCCTTCGGCGACGTTCTTCTTGACGAGGTTGTCGAGCCCCGGCTCGTAGATGGGGATCACGCCGCTGTTCAGCGCGTCGATCTTCTTCACGTCGACGTCGACGCAGATGACGTCGTTGCCAAAGTCCGAGAGGCCGGCGCCGGTGACGAGACCGACATAGCCGGTGCCTATGACAGCAATATCCACGTTGGAAAGCCTCCGGAGGAGTGAAATGGTTGCGGCAATTGCGGCGGCGCAAGGTATCACATGCGAATGAAGCGCCAGAGCGAGCATGGCCGTAGGGATTCGTACCTACGCTCGCTAAGTTCTGTCCCAAGCGAGGCGGCGTGGAGCGGCGGGCTTTAGCCCGCCGCCGCTCTCGCCCGTAGGCCGCGGCGGGCTAATGCCCGCCGCTCCACACGTCACACTATGTCCCCGTCGTATCCGTGCTCGTCGGCGGCGGCAGCACCTCGGGGGGCAGTGCCGACGCCGGTACGTCCGGCGCTGGCGGCTCCACTGGTGCGGGGGTGGTGTTCGGCACCTTCTCCCGCTCGTCCACGCGTTTCTCGATGCCGCTCTGCTGGCGATTGCGGATCAGCCAGCGGAGGAGCTTGGACTCGTTGATGCCGATGAGGATGTCGTTGACCGACTCGTAGAGCGAGGGGTCGCTGATGATCTTGCCGGCCGTGCCTTCGCCGTTGTTGATCTTGGCCACGACCACGTTGAGCTGCTTGACCAGCGTCGTGAACTCGCCGAGGGCTTCGTCGCCGTAGGCCTTGTCGTTGAGGAGGCGCGGGAGGAGTCCTTCGCCCGTCTGCGCGGCGGCGGTGAAGGTGGCCAGGTTGGCGGATGTGGCGCGGAGGTTCTCCAGCACTTCGTAGACGCGCTGCTTGCCGGCGGGATCGCTCATCAGCGCGGGGACGAGGCCTTCCTTCGAGGTAAAGCCCTTTGAGACGTCGCCGGTGATGCTCTCCAGCGACTTGGCGGCGCTCGAGAGCGACGCGGTCAGCTCCTGGCCGTACTGGTCGTCATAGAGCAGGCGCCCCACGACGCCCTTGCCGCTCTCCATGTGGGTGAGCGCGGCGTTGGTCTTGTTGAGCGTGGTCAGGACCGTGTCGGTGAGGCGCTGCTTGGTTTCCGGCGAGGTGGTGAGCTCGCCGATGAGGCCTTCGCCGCGGTCGATGCGCTGGAGGATGTTCTTCAGCGAGTAGGAAATCTGGACAAAGTTGTCGACCAGGTCTTCACCCGAGGAGATCAGCGCCTCGACGTCGGCCTGGCGCGAGGCGGGGATCATCGAGCCCGGCTCCAGCACCGCGAAGCGCGGCGTGCCGGGGCTGACGTCGATGTAGCTGTCGCCGGTCAGGAGGCCGAGCTTCTTGAGGCGCACGCGCGAGTCGCCCCGGATGCGCTCGGAGAACTTGCGGTCCACCATGAGCTGGATGTTCACTTCTTTCTGCTTCGGGTCCTGCGGCAACTGGATGTCGCGGATGACGCCAATGGTCACGCCCGACATGCGCACGGGGTTCCCCTCGGCCAGTCCGGTCACGTTGGCCAGCCGCACCTCGTACTCGTTCTTACGGGCGAAGATCTTCTGCTCCGACCCGATGAAGAAGAGGAACACCATCAGGATAAACAGCGAGACGGACACCAGCAGGCCGACCCGGATCGATTTGTTTTTCGTTGATTTCTTAGCCATAAAGTCTCAGGGATGAGGTACGAGGCATGAGGGATGAGGGATGAGGGATGAGGGATGAGAGATGAAGCGGCGCTTCGCGCCTGGTTTTACTCATACCTCATACCTCGTCCCTCATACCTGTTTACTCGGCTGCGCCGCGACAACGGCACTGGCCTTCAGGAAATCGCGCAGCCTGGGGTTGTCGGAGTCACGCGCGTCGTCCATCGAGCCCACCCATTCGAACACGCCCTGATGGAGAAAAGCGATGCGGTCGCCGACGGAAAATGCGGAGTGGATGTCGTGCGTCACGACCACGGACGTGACGTTGAGCTTGGCCTGCAGGTCGACGATCAGCTCGTTGATGGTCTGCGAGGTGATAGGGTCGAGTCCCGTCGTCGGCTCGTCATAGAGGATGACCTGCGGGTCGAGCACGATCGAGCGCGCCAGGCCGACGCGCTTGCGCATGCCGCCGGAGAGGTCGACCGGCATGAGGTGCTCGCTGTTCGGCAGGTTGACCAGCTCCAACTTCTCGCGCACGGCCCGGACGATGTCGTCCTCGCTCATCTCCGTGTGCTCGCGCAGCGGAAAGGCGACGTTCTCGAAGACGGTCATGGAGTCGAACAGCGCGCCGCTCTGGAAGAGCATCCCGAACTTTTTGCGCACCCGGTACAGCTCTTCCTCGGGGAGCTCAGTGATGTCCTCGTCCTCGATGACGACCCGTCCTTCGTCCGGTACCTCGAGGCCGAGCATGTGCCGCAGCGTGACCGACTTGCCGGAGCCCGAGCCGCCGAGGATCACCAGCACCTCGCCGCGGTACACCTTGAGGCTGGCGCCGCGCAGGACACGCTTCGTCCCGTAGGCCTTGTGCAGGTCCTGGAACTCGACGAACGGCTCGCGCGGCGCGCGGCGGCGGTCCGTCGTTCCACGTTCCGAGGCCCGGCGGTCGATGACGGTCTCCCCCATCAGAACACCATCATGAACAGCTTGGTCAGGAAGAAGTCCATGATCAGGACGGTGATGGCGCCGGTGACGACGGTCGTCGTCGTGGCGCGCCCCACACCATCCGCGCCGCCGCTGGTGCGCAGGCCGTTGAAGCAGGCGATGAGCGCGATGGCGAAGCCGAAGAAGAAGGTCTTGCCGATGCCGGAGGCGAGGTCGTTGTAGCGCACCGACTCGATGACGCTGCGCAGGTAGTAGTTGGCGCTGACGTTGAGGTTGAAGACAGCGATGATCATCCCGCCGAGGATGCCCAGGCAGATGGAGATCACGGTCAGCAGCGGGAACATGATCGTCGTGGCCACCACGCGCGGCACGACCAGCTTGCGCACGGGATTGGTGGCCAGCGCGCGCAGGGCGTCGATCTGCTCCGTCACCTTCATCGTGCCGATCTCCGCGGTCATGCCGGCGCCGATGCGGCCGCCGACCATGAGCGACATCAGCACCGGCGCGAGCTCGCGCACGAGCGAGAGCGACACGATCATGCCGACGAACATCTTGCCGCCGAAGTCCTGCAACGCGTAGGCGGTCTGCAGCGCCAGGACCATGCCGATGAAGGCGGAGGTGATGATGACGATGGAGAGCGAGCGCACGCCGATCTGGTCGAACTGCGCCATCAGCAGCGGCTTCTCCATCGGCCCGCGCCGCAACTGCGTCACCACCTGCCCGGCGAGATCGGTCACCCCGCCGACGTACAGGAACACGTCGTCCGCGCGCTTGCGAAGGCGCTCGAAGAATCCGGGAACGGCCGGGCGGTCGAGGGTGGAGGTGGTCATGAGTTCAGGGGCGCAGTTTATTTGAAGTGTTACCCGTCCCCAAAGATTCTCCTGAGCAGTTTCCGGATCGAGTTGTCACGCTGCTTCGCTTTCCGGGCCTCTTCGGCGCGGCGCTGCGCCTCGGTCGGCGCGGGAGCGGCGTCTTCGCGGTCGCGGCGGTCCTCGGCGGTCTCGAAGAGGGGCGGCTCGGGCCAGAAGGGGCTCGGCTCGCCGCTGCCGGCGTGGAGCGGGCAGACGGCGTCCGGCTCGGTGCCGGCGACGTAGATCTCGCTGCGCGTCTGCGCGCAGTACGGCGTGGCCAGCATCCCCGAGGCCGGGTCGATCTCGCGCTCCGTGACGTCGTCCGGGCGCTTCCAGTCGACGTCCGGGATCAGGCCGTCGATGCGGTTCATGTGGCGCGTCCAGATCGGCAGGCAGGCGTCGCCGCCGGCGAGGCGCACGCTGTGCCCGTCGTCGAAGCCGATCCAGACCAGCGACAGGATGCGCGGCGAGTAGCCGATGATCCAGGCGTCGCGATAGTTGTTCGTCGTGCCGGTCTTTCCGGCGTAGGCGTGCTCGAAGCCGAGCGAGCGCGCGCGGCCGGCGGTGCCGTAGCGGAAGACGTCCTTGAGCACGTCGTTCATCACGTAGCAGACCGAGGCCGGGGCCACGCGCTTCATCTTCACGTTGCGCGTCTCTTTCAGCTCGCCGTCGCGCGTGACCACCGCCAGGATCGTCACCGGCTCCGACTTCACGCCGAGGTTCGCGAACGCGGAGTAGGCGAAGGCGATCTCCAGCGGCGTCACCTCGAACGAGCCGAGGGAGACGGACGGATACGGCTGGAGCTTGCTCTCCACGCCGATGTTCGCCGCGGTCTTGATCACGTTCGGTACGCCCGCGGCGATCGAGGCGCGCACGGCCGGGATGTTGTACGAGTGCGCCAGCGCCTCGCGCACGGTGACCCGTCCGTGGAAGCGGTTGTCGTAGTTCTGCGGCTTCCAGAGGGCGCTGCCGGCCTGCACGGAGATCGGCGAGTCGTCGAGCACGGTGGAGGCGGTGAAGGTCTCGTCGCCGCGTGAGGGATCCATCGCGGTGACGTAGACGAACGGCTTGAAGAGCGAGCCGGGCTGGCGGCGGGCCTGGATGGCGCGGTTGAACTGGGTGTTGGTGTAGCTGCGCCCGCCGACCAGCGCCTTGACGTAGCCGGTGCCCGGCTGCACGGTCAGGACGACGCCTTCCAGCGGCGTGGCGGAGTTGCGGATGTGGCGGTATTTCTTCCCGAGGTTGGCGATGCCGTTGTCCAGCGCCTCCTCGGCCGACCGCTGCATGATCATGTCGAGCGAGGTGAAGATGCGCATCCCCTCGGTCTTGAGCTGCGTCTCGGGATACGTTTCGCGGAGCTGCTTGAGCACGAGGTCGACGAAGAACGGCGCGCTGCGCGAGGTCTTCGGGAAGCGTGTCACGGCCAGCGGCGAGGCCACGGTCTCGAGGTATTCGCGCTCGCTGATCTTCTGCTGGTCGCGCATCAGGCCGAGGACCGTGTCGCGGCGCGGCTTGGCGCGCTGCGGGTTGCGGGTCGGGGCGAGCACGTTCGGCGAACGGATCAGCCCCGCCAGCGTGGCCGCCTCGCCCAGGGTCAGATACGTGACCTTCTTCCCGAAGTAGACCTGCGAGGCCTGCTCGACGCCGGCGATCTGCACGCTGCCGTTCTGCCCGAGGTAGATCTCGTTCATGTAGGCCTCGAGGATCTCCTCCTTCGAGTAGCGCATCTCCAGCAGCAGGGCCATCAGCGCTTCCTGCGCCTTGCGGCGGAAGGTGCGGTCGTGATTCAGGTAGAAGTTCTTCACGAGCTGCTGCGTGAGCGTGGAGCCACCGGCGACGAGGGACCCGCTACGGATGTCCTGGATCAGCGCGCGCATGGTGCCGCGGATGGAGATCCCGGCGTGGCTGTAGAAAGTCTTGTCCTCGGTGGCGATGATGGCGTCGACCAGGACTTGGGGGACGGCTGCGAGCGAGACGGGGACGCGGTCCTCCATCTCGTTGTCGTAGATGGAGGTGATGAGCTCCGGCTCGATGCGCACGCCGCGCAGGGTGATGCCGTCGGTGAGGCGCTTGATGGAACGAACCCGCGAGCCGTCCATCTCCAGGAGCACCGGCATGGCGTGGAACTCCATGTCCGGATACTCGAAGTTGTTGAGGAAGATCTCCAGGTCGTCGCCGATGTAGCGGTACTCGCCGGGGTTCTCCACGCGCCGCTTCACCTCGTGGTACCCGACGTGGTTCAGCTTCGGCTCGAGCAACGCCCGCGTGTAGCGGACGCCGGGGACGATGGCGGTGGCGTCGGAGTAGACGCGGCTGGGCAGGTCCCAGCGCACCGCCGAGTCGAATTTCTTCGTGATGACGATGTACATCCAGCCGACGTAGCCGAGAAAAGCCACGAACACGACCATCACGAGAAACGCGAGGCCGGCGGAATGCCGCCACAGGAAGTCCTTGATGCGCGAGCGCTTGGCCATGGTGCCGCTAGAGGGGAACGAGGGGGCGGCGGTAAAAATTCAGAGGTGTTTTGTTCAGTTTATCCCGAGCCTCGGCGAGGGATCTCCGGTGCAGCCGCGCGGGAAAATCTCGAATTGAGAATTGAGAATTGAGAATTGAGAACAGCGCCGCTACCGCGGCCCGCGTTTCGGCCGCTTTTCATTCTCAATTCTCAATTCTCAATTCTCAATTCTCAATTCGCTGTCGGGGCGGGGCCTCTTTCCTCTTTCCTCTAAAGTTGCGGCGTAACCCCCATCTCCCGCAGCAGGTTGTCCGCGTCGTCCACCGCGTCCATCACCCAGAGCATGTAGCGGGAGTCGACGTGGATGGTGCGGGTGATGTCCTCGGCGACGAAAAAGTCGGAGCCGACGCCTTCCCAGTTGGAGTCGAAGGCCAGTCCGCACAGCTCACCCCAGGCGTTCAGCGTGGCCGAGCCGGAGCTGCCGTTGGTGACGACGTTCGTGGAGATGAAGGCCACCGGCAGCCGGCGCAACTGCGCGTCGACGTACGGGCCGAACTCGTTCTTCTTCGCCCGCTCGAGCAGGCGCGGCGGGCTGGCGAACGGCTCCTCGCCGCTCTCTTTCTGCAGAATGCCGCGGATGTCGGTCTGCGAGTCGTACCAGATCGCGTTCCGCGGGCTGTAACCCTTGACCTGCCCGAAGCCGACGCGCAGCGTGCCGTTGGCGTCGGGGTACAGCCGCCCGCCGCGCGCGGCGCGGAGCGCGTCGAGCATGACCGGGCGGAGGCGGGCCATGGCGCCGGCGCGCGCGGCCTTCGTTTCGTCGAGCTGCGTCGCGAACGGCCGCAGCGACGCGGCGAAGGCGAGCATGGAGTCGTTCCGCGCGTTGAGCTGCTGCGTGGTCTCGCCGAACATCTTCTCCTCGGCGGCGGCATCGCCGATCCGCGTGGACGCATAGATGCGGTCCAGCAACGCATCGACCTGCGCCTCGGGGGTGCTCTTGCCGGTCGCCGTCAGCGCGGCGTCGATCGGCGCGATGCGCTGGCCGGCCGGCAGCTTGGTGGCCTCGAGGAGGAAGAGCCGCAGTCCGGCGCGGTCGCTGCCCGGCTCGAAGTTGCGGCGGTTGCGCGTCAGCGTCTGCGACAGCTTCTTCCGATTGCGCTCCGTGAAGTCCTCGGCGCGATCGAGGTCGTTCTTCGTCTTCTCCACGCTGAGGCGATAGAGATTGTTGGCCTGCGTCAACATCGGCGACGCCGTGTAGAGCCAGGTGAAGACCATGTCGCGCTCGCGCGTGGCGCGCTGCCCGGCCAGGATCTTCTCCAGCTCCGCGCCGGCCGTGTCGTACGACGGCCCGAGCGTGGCGTCGAGCGCGCGGCGGTCGCGGCTTTCGAGGGTCTGCCGCTCGCTGAGGATCGAGTCGCGCTCGAACGCCTCCAGCGTGCCGGTGTGCTTCTTCAGGTAGTTCTCGAAGCCGGCCATGCGGCTGGCGTTCTTGAGGGCGATCTCGCGGTTGTCCTTGCCGCGCTCCTGCAGCGCGTCGCGCAGCATGGTGCGGTAGCGGACCGAGGTCGGCAGCTCGTACTCCAGCGCGTCCTGGAACTCGGACGACGTGGCGTGCCGGCTGGTCGTGCCGGGCGTGCCGGCCACGAGCACGAGGTCGTCCTCGTTGAGGTCGCGTGTGGAGATCTTCAGCCAGTGCTTCGGCCGGTACGGGACGTTGTTCGGAGAGTAGTCCGCCGGCTTGCCGTCCTTGCCGACGTAGGCGCGGTAGAAGCCGAAGTCGCCCGTGTGGCGCGGCCACATCCAATTGTCGATCTCGTCGCCGAAGTTGCCCACGCCGAGGGCTGGCGCGTACACCAGCCGGACGTCGCGGATCTCCATCTGCGTGATCTTCAGGTACTGGCCGCCCTCGAAGAACGACGGCACGAGGCAGCGCTTGCCGCCCCCCTGCTCACAGGCGTTGATCATCTCGCGGCGGCGGCGGGTGATGAGGCGGTCGCGCTCGGCGTCACTGGTGTTGGCCGGGAACGTCGTCAGGATCTTGCTCGTGACGTCCTCGATCGAGGTGGTGACGTAGATGCGCGAGTCGGGCGTGGCCTGGATCTCCTGGCTGCGCTGCTTCGCCAGAAAGCCGTTCTTGACGAGGTCGTTCTGCGCGGTGGAGTTGTACTGGAGCGCGCCATACACGCAGTGATGGTTGGTCGCCACCAGCCCCTCGGGCGAGACGAACGACGCGCTGCATCCGCCAAGGCTGACGATGGCCCCCATCGGGAAGCCGGTCAGGTCGGCCAGCTGCTTCGGGTCCATCTGCAGCCCGAGCTTCTTCAGCTCGTCGCCGAGAGCGGGGATCTGCTGCGGCATCCACATGCCGTCGTCCGCGACGGCCGCGGTCGCCATCAGGGCAGCGACCAGCATGTTGAGAATTCGGGTCTTCATCGAAAGAAACTCCTCCTGTTGCGGCCCCGAACGAGAACACTTGCGGGCCACTAAATCAAGGCGCGATATGCAGATCCGTCACCAATTCGAGGGGGCAGGGCGGAGGGCGCGGGGCGCAGGAGAGGCAATTGAGAATGGAGAATTGAGAATGGAGAATGGAAAAGCGCCCGAACGCGGGCCGCGGCAGCGGCGCCGTTCTCAATTCTCAATTCTCAATTCTCAATTGCCGCTTGCCCCCCTGCGCCCTCGGACGGCGATACCATTGCGCTCCCATGCGCCGAATCCTCCCCCTCGCCCTGCTCCTCGTTGCCGCCGCGTGCGCGCACCAGCCGCCCATCTCCCTCGACCCGCTGGCCGAGTCGTACGTCAAGCTGAACCTCGCCCTCGGCGAGCACGACGCCGACTGGGTCGACGCGTACTACGGTCCGCCGGAATGGCGTGAGGCGGCGAAGAGCGAGAAGACCAGTCTCGACGACATCCACGCCGAGGCGACGGCGCTGCGCGAGAGCGTGCGCAAGACGCCCGAGTCGACGGACCGCATGCTGGCCCTGCGCCGCAATTACCTCATCGAGCAGCTCGGCGCGCTCATCACGAAGACGGAGATGCTGCAGGGGAAGAAGTTCCGTTTCGAGGACGAGGCCCGTCTGCTGTACGGCGTCACGCCGCTGCGCCGCGCCGATGCCTTCTTCGCCGCGACGCTGGCGAACCTGGAGCGCGAGCTGCCGGGACCGGGCCCCTTGTCCGAGCGCATGGAGGCGTATCGCAAACAGTTCTACATCCCCGCTGACCGCGTCGACGCGGTCATGCGCGCCGCCCTGCAGGAGTGCCGCGCCCGGACGCTGAAACACATCGACCTGCCGGCCGAGGAGAAGTTCACGCTGGAGTACGTGAAGAACCAGCCGTGGAGCGGGTACAACTGGTACAAGGGCAATTACACGAGCCTGATCCAGGTCAACACCGACCTGCCGGTGAGCATCGGCCGCGCCCTCGACCTGGCCTGCCACGAGGGCTACCCCGGCCATCACACCTACAACGCCATGCTGGAGAAGAACCTCGTCCGCGACCGCGGCTGGGTGGAGTTCTCCATCTACCCGCTCAACAGCCCGCAGTCGCTCATCGCGGAAGGCTCCGGCAACTACGGCTTGCACGTGGCCTTCCCCGAGGCGGAGCGGCTGGCCTTCGAGCGCGACGTGCTGTTCCCGCTGGCCGGGCTCGACCCGAAGGAAGCGCAGCGCTTTCACCGCGTCAACGACCTGACGACGTCGATCGGCTACGCCGCCAGCGAAGTGGCCCGCCGCTACCTCGACGGCGAGATGACCCGCGACGAAGCCAAGGCCTGGCAGCAGCAATACGGCCTCTCCACCCCCGAGCGCGCCGAACAGCAACTCAAGTTCGCCGAGCGCTATCGCAGCTACGTCATCAACTACAACCTCGGCCAGGACCTCGTCCGCGCCCACATCGAGAAGAGCGACGACCGCTGGGCCGCCTTCAAGGAACTGATCTCCACGCCCATGCTGCCGTCGCAGCTCCGCAAATAGCCGCGGGCGTCGCGTATTATCAACGCTTCACCGAACAGACGATCCGCCCGGAGGCTCGATGGCGTTCTCAGACATGGTGGCCGCATGGGTCACGACCAACTACTTCTTCGCCGGGGCCGTCCAGGGCGCCGGAAACGACGTCTACGTCCCGGCCGGCAACCGCTACCCCCACATCCACATCGGCAACGGCTTCGTCGTCTACTCGAAGTCGAAGAACAACCACACCTACCTCGTCCAGGGCGACAACGTCTACGCCAACCGCTGCCAGACCGCCCGGGCCGACTGCGGCGAAGCGCACATCATGCAGATCTGCCGCTACATCGAATCGCAGGGCTGACGGCCGGCGTCACCATACGGACATGAGTCCCCGGATCGCCGAGGCGCTGAAGCGCGTCGTGACCGACCTGACCACGGCCCATGAACTGCTGGCCGAGGTCTACTCCACCGGCCTATGGTCCAGGTCCGACGGTGATAACCGGCGCATCCGCCAGGCGCTGCGCGAAACGGATTGGACGATCTCGGGCGCGCACCGGGCGCTCAGGGAACTGTCCGACGTCGAACCCGCCCTGCCCGAGCCAATCGAGGCCCTCAAACGGGAGCTCCAGGCGCTGGTGGCGCGCATCGAGCCCCTCCCGAACGAGGTGACGGACACGATGCCGGACCAACACCTCTGGCTGGACGTGGAGGTCATGCAGATCTCCGACGAAGCGACGAGGCTGCGGGAGCAGGCCGCGCGGCTGCGCGCCGAGTAGACAGCCACCCGGACGACAGGGGACCGTTCCCACCCGCCCACCCCTTGTCATCCCCGCGATTGTCCCCGCTTGTCATCCCGCGATCACCCCCGCTTGTCATCCCGAGCGTGAGTCGAGGGACCCGGTCGGCCGGGCGGCGCGCTGCACCTGCACAGTCTGCGCTACACGTCCCGTAACGCGATCCCCGTGTCCTGCTCCGCACACCATTTCCTCGCCCTTCGCTGCGCTTGTTTACGCTCCATCGTCGATCCGCGGCAACAATCCGAGTTGCGGCTGGAACTATTCTCATGTACTTTATATACGACATGCGAGAGCGCGCCACAAAATTACCGCCGGAGGAGCTGACCGATCGCACCGGCAGCCCGGGAGACGAGTCTCGTCCGGTAGGAAATCTTTCTCGTGAGGCACGAGATCTTTCTCGTGAGCCAAGAGATCTTTCTCGTGGGGCAAGAGATCTTTCTCGTGGGGCAAGAGATCTTTCTCGTGGGGCAAGAGATCTTTCTCGTGAGCCAAGAGATCTTTCTCGTCGGGCACGAGATCTTTCTCGTGAGCCAAGAGATCTTTCTCGTCGGGCACGAGATCTTTCTCGTGAGCCAAGAGATCTTTCTCGTCGGGCTGCATATCGATCTCGTCGCGTTCCGGAGCAGCGGAGCCGCGCGCCTCCTCGTCCCGAACGGTGATGCCACTCATTCGCACATAAACCACCGATCGAAAAGAAAAGGAGAAAACCATGGCCCAGATAGCCCCGTTCCCCCATGCAGAAGCAGCCAAAGCGCTGGCCGAGAAGATCCGCGCGCTGCAGGCCGAGATTCCGCGATTCGTCCTGGAGGCACCGGACGAAACGAAGAAAATCTCCGCGAACGCAGCCCTGAGTGACCCGTTTCTGGAATCGGCCAGCACCTCGATCCAGAAGTCCGCGCGCCTGGCAGTCGCCTCCGGCACGGATGCGACGACGCTGCGCGAATCGTTCTCGTTCGCGCTCTCGTACGAAGCCGTGCTGACCGAGGCGAACGCCTTTGCGCGCTCGATGGCTCACACGATCCGGGTGGCCCGAGCCGCCGCGGGCGTGAGCGCCCTCGACATCTACGCCCTGGCCAACCGCATGGCCAAACAAAACGGCGCCGAGCTTGTGCCGCATGTCCAGGACATGCGGCGCAAACTCAAGCGCGGACGCCGGAAGACGACTTTGGAACCCGTTCCCGACACATCCGTAACCACGACGCCGAAGCAGCAGTAGTCTACCCCTGAAGTGGTGGCGGGGAGGAGACCCCTCCCCGCCACAAGTCTCTGGCTGCTCCATGCAGCAGGCCACGGGACGACCCTCCCCGGCCAGGCCGCTAGCCACGTGCATCCCCATCCCTGCGGCGTATGCACGCGTGGACCTCCACTCGATTACCAACTGTCGAATCGAACCGCGCCTATGGCGACGACCCCGTGCGTCAAACTCGAGTAGCCTCACAGTATTGCGGAACTATGCAGCACCAAGGGCCGACGTCCCGGCTTTAGTTACTCAGCCGGAATTCACCTGAGGTAGGGATTTCGGGTGAGGACACCCTCCTAAAGGGGGCGACGATGACGACGATGACGAATCAAGACCAAGCGGACCGGTTGAAAGGCGTACTACGACAACGCGCTCGACAACTTCAAATCTACGCCCTTTCCACGCTGTGTTTGATAGTGGTCGTTTTGGCAGCGGGATCGTGGATTTTCGTCAGCGCTGGCGCATTCGCACAGAGTGACGCCCAGCCAGCCCTTGACACCCTTGAGAAGCAATTGGATGAATTCGACAAACAGTGGACCGGCTTGGCTAAGCAGCGCGCCAAGGCTCTTGAGCGCTACGACGTCGCGCTGCACAGCTCCGACGATACCAATCAACGGAACCCTCTAACAGACGCGGCGCTTCGCGAAATTAACGCAATCGATAAAGCGACTGCAGAACTCAATGTTGCGTACACTAAACTCAGCGGCCACCATCGAAGCCTACAAGATGCCGTAGCTAAAGTGCATCTCACCTCGGTGATTTCTGCTGTAATGACACGAATTGGCGCGGTTATCCTATTGCTATTTCTCGTACAGATTCTCACGCCGCTCTTTCGATATAACGTAATGCTAGCCGCTCATTACGACGCGCGCGCCGACAGCCTATCACTCGTATCGTGGACGGCCTCGACAACCGACGCACAGTTGCTCGAACAAGTAGTACGCTCGTTGTCACCTGATACGATAGGGTTTGGCCCCCCGCCGCAATCATCAGCGGAACGCGCAGTAGAAATTGTGGGACAAGCTTTTGCTGCAAAGCTGAAATGATCAAATGACGATTTCTTATGTGTCAGCATCCGAATCGACAAGTGACGATGTGAATGAAATCGACGCTCTCTTCTCATCCCAAGGCGACGCTAGAATGCACAGGGAAGACGAGATCCGAAGTTGTCGCGGACACCTCCGCCGGACGACCAAGTTTATGAGCATCGAGAAACACGCACTCGAGTAGCGAAGATTTGGGCACTGGGATACCAGCACGGCGAAAGCGCGATTCGCCACCTTCGCGTTCCGGGAATCCGTAATGATGCCAAGTATATCGATTTGGCAGGTCGGTGCGGCCACAGAGGTGGCGACGCAGCTTTGGGGCTTCACGAAGCATTCAGGCGTGAGAGCGACCTCGCGATGGACCTAATCGTTGAAGCTGTCATGGCGAGCACCGCCGACGAAAGAGCACGGATATATACTTGCATGATGACGAACCCTGGCGGCAGACATTGCCGCGCATTTCTGTGCTACGCGTCCATCGATCGCGAACGCGTACGTACTCTGTACGATCGACTGCGGTCTGACGATCTTGACGTCTGGTTTGACGTCGAGTCGCTGCTGCCGGGACAGGACTGGAAGGCGGAGATCGCGGACGCGATCTCTCGCTGCGACGTCTTCATTGCTTGCCTTTCTCGCGCGTCAGTTAATTCGCGTGGCTACTTTCACAAAGAGTTGAAGCTTGCCTTGGACGTATTGGACACGCTGCCCGACAAGAACACGTTTCTGATACCTGTCCGGCTGGACGATTGCGAAGTGCCAACGCCCCTTAGTCACCGTCAACGGGTCGACTTCTTTGGCGGCGTCACCGATGGCATCGACCGAATAGTCAGATCCATTGCGGAATTTGCCGCACGAAGTGATTCATCACATACTGGAAATGATGCATTATTCGGCGAGTCACGGAATGATCTAGCGAACTTCTCGACGCGACCTGATCTCACATATTTAAACTCATCCAATGAAACGTCAGCCGTCGATGAAATAATTGGACTTCTCGAAATTGAATTGGACCAACCAGCGGCTCGCAACGTTCGCCTCCGTCTCGCATCGGGTGAAATCCAGCCACTCAACGCCTTTGACGAGCATGTCGCAGTAAATGCCGCTTATACTTTCTCAACGTCATTAGTCGCTCTTTGCATACGGTTCCTGCATCGCAATTACGCTGCCGAATCAGGCCTTGAGATGAAATTGATCCGCTTGGTCCGGTTACGCCGCGCTGGCTTTACTCGCAGCGTGCATTTGGTAGCGGCGATCGTGGGCCTAGAAGGAGACTTCGATCCCGAGTGGACGCGTAACCATACGTCAGCCCCCCCGGGGTTAGAGCGTTATTATGTCAGGTATTATCAGATGCGTGGCGCACAGTCTTCGCGTTCCAAGCGGTCGATTGATGAATAGCCACGGCCTAAACGTCTCCGTCAGCCGGCCTCATGAGGTTTCAAATCATTTAGTTCTACTTTGTCACATTGCCAGAAGCAGGGTAGTTTTGAAGCGAACCTATTGGTATAATGCGACTTAGCATGAGACGCGACCCGCCAACGATCAAATAGGAGAGAAGCATATGGCCGCAATCCGTTGCCAAGGATCGCCGCGGCTTTTTCCGACTTCTCCAGTCGTTTCAGCTCGTTTTTTCGAAGCAAGACGCGATCGGTCGAAAGACAAGCCCGCCAATATCTGTCCGGTCTGATGCAGGCCGAGCGCAAGAACATGCAGCGGATGGAAGAGATCGTGCCGGACAGCAACGAGCAATCCCTGCAGCACTTTCTGAGCAACTCGCCTTGGGACGACCGAGCCGTAATGGACCAGGTCGCGCTCGATGTTGACGCCGAGATCGGCGGTCACGAAGACACGATGCTGCTGATCGACGAGAGTGGCCTGCCGAAGAAAGGTGAAGAATCGGTCGGTGTAGCGCGGCAATGGTGCGGACAACTTGGGAAGGTGGACAACTGCCAGGTCGCGGTTTTCGCGGCACTTGGACGCGGTGAACGGGCCAGCCTGGTGGACGGGCGGCTCTTTCTGCCGAAGGTCTGGGCCAAGGACCAAGCCCGATGCAAGAAGGCGGGTGTTCCGGACGATGCCCGGATGCACCGCACCAAGCACGAGTTAGCGCTGGACATCGTGGAGCATGCGCTGGAGCTGGGCATTCGCTTCGAGTGGGTGGGTGTGGATGCGTTCTACGGAGAGAACGGCAGTCTGCTGCGTGCTCTGGATGACACGGGACTGCGATTCGTGGCCGATGTGCACCGGGACCAGCGGATCTTTCTGGTGGATCCGATCAACAACCCCGGTGCACGCAGCATCCGGGCAGACGAGTGGGCCGAGCAGCAACCAGCGCAGCGCTGGCGACGGACCCAAGCCAGGGAAAGCACCAAGGGCACCATCGAGGTGGAAGTGCTTCATCAGCGAGTTTGGCTCTGTCGTGAGGGAGACAAGCGGGCCTACTGCTGGCACCTGATGATCCGACGTGAACCTCACAGCGAAACCGGCCGAACCAAGTACACCCTCTGCAACGCAACACCGGATACGCCTGTTCGTCGACTCGCTTTTCTGCAGGGCCAGCGGTACTGGGTCGAGCGAGTCTTTCAAGACGCAAAGCAGGAGTCGGGGTTATCCGATTACCAAGCGCGGGGGTGGACTGCCTGGCATCACCATGTGGCCATGGTCAGCATGGCCATGCTGTTCATGCTCGAACAGCGGGAAGCGCTACGAGAGGATTTGCCTCTGCTGACCTGTGCCGACATCGAATGGGCCCTCAAGCAACTACTCCCTACGCGCCTGACCGATGAAGCCGAACTCTTTCGCATCCTCCAGCAACGCCATCGGAAACGAAAGGCCGCCATCGATTCCGCCTATGCGAAACAGGGCTCAGCCAATGTGACAAAGTAGAACTAATCGGCACAGGCGTGCCGCTCCAGATCGGAAGCGTGTCCGTCATCGCGACCGCTGCGCACGTCCTTGACGGCATAGGCAGCGCATCAGTGCTAACCTTTGGCTTCGATCGGTCGTTGCCCCTCTCAGGCGATCGGCGCGGCTTCGGCTTCGAGCCCGGTCGCACCGTCGATGTCGACTTGGCCGTCATCGTACTCACTGATGAAGAGCGCGACGAACTTCGACGCCGCGTTACCTTTTCCTATTCCATGGAGTTCGCATCTACACCGCCTACAGATCGCGTCGCGTTTTACGGGCTGATCGGCTTTCCGCATTCGCGTAACAAAGCATCGCCACGTCTTCTCCGCGAAACACACGCTGTTGCGACTTACTTCATTACTCGCACGACAGTTCCGCTATCCAAACTCAACTCACCGGGCAAGTTTGAAGATGTACATTTCGCGCTTGGTGCGCCACGAAAGGGCGCGATGGGAGCTAACGGCAAACCAGCCGGGTTCCCGTCTCCGGAAGGCATGAGCGGTGGCGGAGTTTGGCGACTGGATATCCCGAGCCGCGCCGGTGCCGCACCCGTGCCCCGTATAGTCGGCATCGGCATCGAGTATTGCCGGCAGCCCGGAGCCTTCATCTGCACGCGCATTCAGAACGTAAATACGATGGTCCACGACCTTCAAATCTAACCTCGGCTGCGCTCAGCTTCGCCGATCGGCCGTGGAGGTTCCGCGCAATCCTGCGGTACTCTTTGCCCGATGAGTCAACTGCGGAAGCTCCTGCGGTCGCGGCGGCGCAGGGAGGTCTCCGATCTGTTCGCGCGCCGTGCCGAACGTTTTCAGAGTGAATGCGGGTGGTGCGGAACCGCCATTCGCGACGATGATCCGGTCGTGGCGGTCAGCGGCCGCGTACGCGAAGGGATCGACCTTTCGCTCGTTCGAGGGAAAGTGATCGAGCTGAAGTTCGAGGCCTCGGATAAGACGATCCTGGCCGGGATCGCAGGAATTGATTCTCCGGCCGCGGCAGAAGGCAAGGACATCGTCTTCACGGTTTGTAGCGACGATTGCGGCCGCCAAGTGCTGGAAGCATTCAATGACGAGCTTGTCCGGGGCCTCACCATCCAATGAAAGGGCTCGACGAGGCTCTTGGCTTTGTCAATGACCATGTCGGCGTCCTGGAAAGCTTCAGGCCCCGAGTTACGCCAACGCCATCTGTTGAGCCACGCTGACATCCACGCCGGCCGCTGCGAGCCGGTCAAGTAGTCGCGGCAGCGTCTCCCGTACATGCTCCCGGAAGGGTAGATACAGAATTCCGTGGGCGTCCGAAGGAATCTCGACCTCTCCTTTGCGCAGGATGGCCACATTCTGCCGCCCAAGAGCCGCGATTAGCATACCCATCTCAAATACCACGTTCTGCCTCGCCCGTGCGCGTGGCCGCTTCCGCCTTTCGCTCTTGGCATAAGCCATGTCGTCCGGCGTTAACAGGACGATGCCGAAACGAACGCGATTGGGTCCCGGTCCGATCTCACGTTCCAAGGCCTCGATAATCGTCAGTCCGTGGCCGCCGGTACTGGCGAGCACGAACGGGTCCAGACCTAGACCGTGCAATATGCGCTCGAGCTGTTCTCTGGATGGGGTGTCGTGACCATGAACGACGAACACTCGCTGCTTTTCGCGGTCGCCGACCTTCCGGCGCGCGATCGGTAACTCGGACGTGCGTGGTGATATACCCGCGTTGTACCGTGCCGTCCAGTCCTGAAAGTAATGCCGTAGCGAGTGATCAAGGGTGAGTGCCACATCTGCCTTGCCCTGCACCACAACCGTGCCGGTAGTGTAATACCAGCAGACGATGGCACCCTGCTCGGTTCGGAACTGCTTCCAGTATCCGTACGGCCTAACCTGGACAACGTTGTATCCGACATGAGTAAGGATTGACTGTAGCTGGTGTACAGATCCATTAAACTTGATAGGCGAAAGTTCGTTGCGATCAAACGTTTCGTCGGCAAGTGTGATCACGGCCTCACCACCTCTCCCTTAATCGCAGTGACGTTACACGTGTCGCGAACCTTGTGCAACTTGCATCGCATGATGCGAACGAAATCCCCATCAGAATTGGAAGATTTGTGAGGTTCAGCGGTGCTCGTGCGCCTAACCACGCTGCGGACGTCGGCGTTGGGTCGATGGATAGTCGACCCGCCAAAATTGCCGGTAGGAGTCTTCCGCGCATACGCCACACCTGAGTAGAAGGTCTTGACCGGAGGACGAATGCGGCGGTTTCGCAACTTTGTCAAACGCAGCCTGCTCTCCGAGCCTCATCTCTGGATTGCGGTGGTTTCGGCCATCGCGTTCTTTGTGATGGAGCTTCTGCACCTCTGGCACTGGCCGGCGTTCATGGATCCGCTGAGAGGGATCGTTCACATCGTGATGGTGTGCATCCTGGCGATCGCGGTGGATCGACTCAAGGAGGGGGAAGCGACCCGGCACAACACCGAGAGAATCCGAAGAATCGAGGACGCGCTGTTCGCGGAACGTGCGGTGTTGTGCAGCCGGCCGCGGCACCCCGACGAGTTCGACAAATTGTGGGGAGGATTTACGGGGTCGTACTGTGCCTATAATCCGTCCTATCGGCTCGAAGAGCTCTCGGGAGACGATTACGTGGTTTCTCTCCTGTTGCAGCGCTTCCAGTCCCCTCTGTTCACCAGGGCTCGTTATGTGTTCCTCACGCACGATCGGGCGGGGCTGGACGATCTCTCCCGGTTTCGCGCCATCATGCTCCGCGTCCATGCGGAGTGGCCGAATGTGGCGAAGACCCTCCAGGTCCGAGTCGTTCAGGATCGCGATGCCGCAACGGATGCCGAGATGTATATCGGGACACGCGACGGCAAGGGAGTGGGGATCGTCGAGATGACGGATTCGGCACTGGGTCGCGGCCACGGATCGCCGAACTACTACCTCGTCACCTATGACCCGAACGTGATCGAGCACTACCTGCAACAGCACTTCGACGAGGCATGGGCGGCGGGCTCGCCGTTCAACCTGTTTCAGGAGGAGATGCCACCGCTCCCCGCTCAGGGCCTTCCTTCCACCGGCCCGGCATAGAAGACCGGCACAAGAGCGGCTTCACGGCGAGGGCCTGATAGAATCCGGACCGATGGCTCAGCCCGTTGCCGGACTCAACCCAGCCTTGCTCGTGTGGGCGCGAGAGCGAGCGGGGCTTACGGTAGCGCAGGTTGCCGACGCACTAGGTAAGAGTCCCCAGATCATCAGCAGCTGGGAAGCCGGTACATCTGCTCCCACGTACGTTCAACTGGAAAAGCTGGCCTACACCGTCCGACGCCCGATCGCCCTCCTCTTCTTTCCGGAACCTCCGCGTGAGCTGGATCCTCACCAGTCGTTCCGAACGCTTCCGGACTTCGAGATCGACGAGTTGTCCGCGGAGACGCGGTTCCGGATTCGCCAGGCGCGCGCGGTTCAACTGTCTCTCGGCGAGTTGAGCGACGGTGCGAACCCGTCGTCGCGATTCATTCTGCGAGATCTACCAACCGTAGCCGCCAATCCCGCAAAGGCCGCAGAGCAAATCCGGCAATTTCTCGGGATCGATCTCGCGACGCAGCGCAGCTGGCGATCCAATCGGCAAGCTCTCAGCGCATGGCGTGCCGCCGTAGAGGCGGTCGGCGTATTCGTGTTCAAGGACACCTTCAAGCAACGTGACGTGTCGGGCTTTTCGCTGTACGACACCGAATTCCCAATCATCTACATCAACAACAGCACGGCCAAGACGCGTCAGATGTTCACGCTGTTCCACGAGCTGGGCCACCTGCTGTTTCATACGAACGGTGTCACCAAACGGGATGACAGCTACATCCGCGTCCTGCACGGCGAGGCTCGTGATGTCGAGATATTCTGTAATCGCTTTGCCGCGGACGTATTAGTCCCGGAGAGCGCACTTGCCGCGGAAGACCTGGCAGCAACCGATCAGAACATCGCTCGGCTTGCGCGATCGTTCAACGTCAGTCGCGAAGTGATCCTGCGCCGCCTGCTGGACCGAGGTGTCGTCTCGCGCACTGTGTACGAGATGAAAGCGAAAGAGTGGGCTGCCGACTATTTCGAGGCGAAGGCTTCGGAAGAAGGTGGGGGCGACTACTACGCCACGCAAGCCTCCTACTTGAGTGACACGTACACACGCCTGGCATTCCATCGCTACTACCAGGGATCGATTTCAATCGAGGATCTCGCCCGCCATCTCAACATGAAGATCGGTAGTGTGAGCAGCTTCGAACAAGCCGTCCTCCAGAAGGCTGGTTGATGATCTACGTCCTGGATACGAGTAGCTTGATCGTGCTGCAGCATTACTTCCCGGACCGCTTCCCTACCTTCTGGAGCAACCTCGAAGCGGCGATCTCGGCAGGCGAAGTGGTCTCTGTGCGAGAGGTTCTCAAGGAGTTCTCATCACCCAAATCCTGGCTCATGGATTGGGTGAAGAAGCATCACGATATCTTCCTGACTCCGGGTCCGGAGGAGACGGCATTCGTCGCAAAGATCTTTCAAGTCCAGCACTTTCAAATGCTCGTCACCGAAACGCAGCGTCTCCGCGGCCAGCCGGTGGCCGATCCATTCGTCATCGCTTGTGCAAGTGTAAAAGGCGGATCTGTCGTGACTGAAGAGACGGCGAAACCGAATTCAGCAAAGATCCCGATCGTCTGCGAGCATTTCGGCGTCGCCTGTACGAACCTCGAAGGCTTTCTTTCCGCACGCGGGTGGCAGTTCTAAGCAGAACGCTTTCATTGCGCTCACGCAAAGAAAGACGACCGGGGGCCTCCGGCGGGCCGGTGCGACCGGCGGCGCTTGTTGGCATAGCCTGAACGCACGCCTGTCGACGTAACACGTGTCTGCGCGACGGCCTGGGCACACCAAGCGCCGCCGGTCGCACCGGCCCGCCGGAGGCCTATCGTCGTCTCCCTTTCGTAGCTCCAATGCGAGCACCCTGCTTAGCCCCGGCACCGTTACCCTTCTCAACGAGGTAAACCGCTCCGCTTTTCTCCCCTACTGGTGCGTCGAACCGGGCGGCGATGCGTGCGTCGGCTGTCTGGATTTCGCGGAGCACGGTGCGTTCGTCGTACTCGTATAGCGGCGTGCTGATCGCGGCAGGGCGGGTGGGCGCGGTTGACGACCGGCGACTGAAGCGCGCGTACCTGCGAAGCGCTTCGCCGGATGGGGCGAGCATGACGTGCAGCAGGGCGATGCCGTTCGGGGCGAGGAGGCGCATGAGGGTGCGGATGGTCTCGTAACCGGTGCGGCGTGGGATGTATTGGAAGACCAAGAGGGAGCAGATGAAGGTGAAGGTTCCGTCCGGGAGGGTGGGCAGGGTGTCGGTCGTGAGGTAGGTGATGTTGTGGAGGCCGGCCTGTTCGGCGTTGTGGCGGGCGTGGGTGAGCATGGTGGGGGCGAGGTCGCAGGCGGTGACGGTGGTGGCGCGTCTGGCGAGGGGGAGGGTGAGGCGGCCTACGCCGCAGCCGAAGTCGAGTGCGGTGGCGAGGGGGATTTCGTGGCCGAGGATCTGTGCCGAGGCGGTGAGGAGGGCGGTGAGGTCGGTTTCGCCGGTGGCCAGGTAGTCGGCGGTGGGGATCTCGTGGCCCTCGGGGTCGAGGACGGTGAGGGCGCCCTGGTGGCGTGCGAGTTGTTCCCAGTCGATGGTCACTATGGTCGGAAGGAACAGTCGGAAGCGGAAAGGGCGGCCTTGCGGCCGCCCTTTTGGTTTCGGTTGAATCGGGGCGCAGCCTTACATCGACGACATGGCGTTGAGGAACTCGCTGTTGGTGCGGGTCTTGTCGAGCTTCTCGACGAGGAGCTCCATGGACTCGACCGTGGACAGCGGGGAGAAGACTTTGCGGAGGACCCAGATGCGGTTGAGCTCCTGGCGCTCGAGAAGGAGCTCTTCTTTGCGCGTGCCGGAGCGGTTGATGTCGATGGCCGGGAAGACGCGCTTGTCGGAGAGCTTGCGGTCGAGGTGCACTTCCATGTTGCCGGTGCCCTTGAACTCTTCGAAGATGACGTCGTCCATGCGCGAGCCGGTGTCGATCAGGGCGGTGGCGATGATGGTCAGCGAGCCGCCTTCTTCGACGTTACGCGCGGAGCCGAAGAAGCGCTTGGGGCGCTGCAGGGCGTTGGAATCGACGCCGCCGGAGAGGACTTTGCCCGACGGCGGGACGACGGTGTTGTAGGCGCGGGCCAGGCGGGTGATGGAGTCGAGCAGGATGACGACGTCGCGCTTGTGCTCGACGAGGCGCTTGGCTTTCTCGATGACCATCTCGGCGACCTGCACGTGGCGCGAGGCCGGCTCGTCGAAGGTCGAGGAGATGACTTCGCCCTTCACGCTGCGCTGCATGTCGGTGACTTCCTCGGGGCGCTCGTCGATGAGGAGGACGATGAGCGTGATCTCCGGGTGATTGGCGGTGATGGAGTTGGCGATGCTCTGGAGGAGCATGGTCTTGCCGGTCCGCGGCGGGGCGACGATCAGTCCGCGCTGGCCTTTGCCGACCGGGGCGATGAGGTCGAGGACGCGCGAGGACATGTGCTGCGGGGTCTCGAGCTTGATGCGCCCTTCAGGGTAGAGCGGCGTGAGGTTGTCGAAGAGGATCTTGTCGCGGGCGACGTCGGGATGCTCGAAGTTGACCGCCTCGACTTTGATGAGGGCGAAGTAGCGCTCCCCTTCTTTCGGCGGGCGGACCTGCCCGGAGACGGTGTCGCCGGTGCGGAGGTCGAAGCGGCGGATCTGGGAGGGCGAGACGTAGATGTCGTCGGGACCCGGAAGGTAGTTGTACTCGGGGGCACGGAGGAAGCCGAAGCCGTCGGGCAGGCACTCGAGCACGCCCTCGGAGAAGATCAGTCCGGACTTTTCGGTCTGCGCGCCGAGGACGCCAAAGATCAGATCCTGCTTGCGCATGCCGGAGGCGTTCTCGAGGCCGAGGTCCTTGGCCAGCTTGGTGAGATCCGGGAGCTTCATCTCCTTCAGCATCCGGATGTCGAGCAGCTCGGAGGCGGGCTGCTGCGGCGCGGGCGCGGCGGCAGCTTTCGGTGCGAGGGCCGGCGCGGGTGCGGGGGCCGCGTCAGAAGCGGCGGCTTCGGGAGCGGCAGCCTCGGGAGCGGCGGCTTCGGCCTGCGGCGCAGCGGGTGTTTCGGCCGCCGCTGCCGGCTCCTGCTCCTGCTCTTCAACAGGGGCGGCGGGGGCCGCGGTCTCTTCGGCCGCGGATGCGGGCGCCTCGTCCGCTACCGCGTCCTTTTTCTTGCGCGGGGCGCGTTTCGGCTTGGCGGGTGCTTCGGCCGGCGCTTCGGCGTCCAGGACGGCGGTGGAGTCGTTGTCTTCGGTGTGTGCCATGGTTTCCTCTTCAGAGTCGCGCGATCATCTCGCGCCGGATCTGGTCGATCCCTTTCTTGGTGACGACGGAGGCGGTGATGAGGTCTTCATCGTCCATCTCCAACTGCTGTGCGATGGCCCGTCTCTGGACGGCGACCTGGTTGTTCGACAGTTTGTCGCTCTTGGTGAGCACGACCTTCTCGGCCACGCCGTCGAGGGCGCGGGCCCAGGCGTGCATGTCGAGATCGTGCTCGCTGGGAACGCGCCGGATGTCGAGCAGGAGAAAGATCACTTTGAGGTCGGCGGCGTTCTCGAGATAGCCCCGCATGAGCTCTCCCCAGGTGCTGACGACACTCTTCGGCACCTTCGCGTAGCCGTAGCCCGGAAGGTCCACCAGGTAAAACTTTTCATTGATCAGGTAGAACTGGATGGCCTGGGTCTTCCCAGGCGTCTGCGAGACGCGGGCAATGCCCTTCCGATTCAGCACGGAGTTGATCAGCGACGACTTGCCGACGTTGGAACGCCCGACCATTGCGAACTGCGGTCTGCGATCACGCGGAAAGTCGCCAGGCTGGTACGCCGCCCGAGAAAACGTTACTGACCGGATGTCCAAAACAGAGTTGAAGCTGAATTGCCAGAGGCGAACCCGGCTGAGAACCGGCTGCCCGATGCGGAACTACGTGAAGTGCTTGTGGAGCTGAACGGCGGAGATTGTGGAGATATTCGGTGTGGCTGTCAATGAATGTGAACGGTCGTCAATGTGCAGAAATTCTGCCACTGGGCGGGCGCTGCTGGCGGGTTTGTGCCTGAAGACGGTCGCGGCGGCCGGGAGGCCGCCGCGAGGGTCGTTCGGATCAGTGGGTGACGGGGGGGTCGACGGCGCCAATGACTTTTTCGGGCTCGGGGAGCTTTTCCTTGGCGGCAAGGGGGACGATGGTGCCGTCGAGGGCGAGGCTGACGACTTCGTCCATCGACTCGACGAGGTTGAACTCCATGCGCTCGCGGACGTCTTTGGGGATGTCCTCGAGGTCGCGCTCGTTCTCGGCCGGAAGGATGATGCGCATGATGCCGGCCCGGGCCGCGGCTAGGATCTTGTCCTTCACGCCACCGACCGGCAGGACCTTGCCGCGCAGGGTGATCTCGCCGGTCATGGCGATGTCGCGGTGGACCGGGATCTTGGTGACGGCGGAGAGGAGGGCCGTGGCCATGGTGATGCCGGCCGACGGACCGTCCTTCGGGATGGCGCCCTCGGGGACGTGGATGTGGATGTCGAGGCTGGCGTGAAAGTCGGGGTCGAGGCCGAACAACTCGGCGCGTGACCGGACGTAGGACAGCGCTGCTCTCGCCGACTCCTGCATCACGTCGCCGAGCTTGCCGGTCAGGGTGAGGTTGCCCTTGCCGCGGGAGAGCGCGACTTCGGTGGTCAGGATCTCGCCGCCGACTTCGGTCCAGGCCAGGCCGGTGGTGAGGCCGATCTCGGCCTTGTCGTGGATCTGGTGGGAGCGGTACTTCGGCTTGCCGAGGAGCTCGCGGACTTTGACCCGATCGAGGTTGGTCTCGAAGTCGGGACCGGTCTTGACGACCTGGCGGGCGATCTTGCGCAGCACGGAGCCGATCTCCCGCTCGAGGCCGCGGACGCCGGCTTCGCGCGTGTAGGACTCGATCAGATCTTCGAGCGCGGAGTCCTCGAACTTGATCTTGGCGTCCTCGAGTCCCTGCTCCCCCTTCTGCTTCGGGGCGAGGAACTGCCGGGCGATGGCCAGCTTCTCGAGGTGCGTGTAGCCGGAGAGCTGGATGATCTCCATGCGGTCCTTGAGGGGCGCCGGGATGGTGTGCGTAACGTTGGCCGTGGCGATGAACATGACCTTGGAGAGGTCGTACTCGACGTCCATGTAGTGGTCGACGAAGGCATTGTTCTGCTCGGGGTCGAGCACTTCGAGCAGGGCGGCCGAGGGATCGCCGCGGAAGTCCATCGACATCTTGTCGACTTCGTCGAGGAGGAAGACCGGGTTGACGGTGCCGGCCTTCTTCATGCGCTGGATGATCTGGCCGGGGAACGCGCCGATGTAGGTCCGGCGGTGCCCGCGGATCTCGGCCTCATCGCGCACGCCGCCGAGGGAGAGGCGGACGAACTTGCGTCCGGTGGCGCGGGCGATCGACTTGGCGAGCGAGGTCTTGCCGACGCCGGGAGGTCCGACGAAGCAGAGGATGGTGCCCTTGGGCTGCTTGACGAGCTGGCGCACGGCCAGGAACTCGATGATGCGGTCTTTGATCTTCTCGAGACCGAAGTGGTCTTCGTTGAGGATCTGCTCGGCCAGCTCGATGTCCTTGATCTCCTTGGAGGACTTCTTCCAGGGAACGGAGACGAGCCACTCGATGTAGTTGCGCGAGACGGTGGCCTCGGCGCTGACGCCGGGCATGGCCTCGAGACGCTTGAGCTCCTGAAGGGCCTTTTCCTTGGTGTCCTTCGGCATGCCGGCGTCTTCGATCTTCTGCTTGAGCTCTTCGATCTCGTCGGAGCGATCGTCCTTCCGGCCCAGCTCGTGGTGGATGGCCTTGATCTTCTCGTTGAGGTAGTACTCCTTCTGGGCGCGCTCCATCTGCTTTTTGACTTTGGAGTTGATGCGCTTGTCGATGTTGATCTTTTCGATCTCGATCTCGATGAAGTCCTGCAGCTTCTGCAGGCGCTCGTAGGGCGAAGGAGTCTCGAGGAGCTGCTGCTTCTCGGTGGTGGTGATGAGGAGGTGGGAGGCCAGGGTGTCGGCGAAGCGGTCGGGATCGTCGAGCTTGAGGGTCGACATCACGCCTTCAAAAGCGAGGTGGTGGCTCATCTTCGCGTACTGCTCGAAGATCTCCATCAGCTTCTGCATGTACTGGCTGACTTCCGGGGTGAGCGGGTACTTGGTGTCGATCTCACGGACGGACACGACGATGTAGCCGTTGGATTCGTGAGAGCCGACGATCTCGCCGCGCGTCAGCCCCTCGACCATCACTTTGACGTTCTGGTTGGGGAGCTTGAGGTTCTGCACGACGGTGGCGATGACGCCGACCTGGTAGATCTCGGTCATCGACGGGTCGTCGATCTTGGGGTCCTTCTGCGTGGCCAGGAAGATCTTCTTCTCGGACGTGGAGAGGGTGGCCTCGAGGGCCATGATCGAGGCGCGCCTGCCGACGACGAACGGAGCCATCATCGACGGGAAGACGACCATGTCCCGCAGGGGGACGAGCGGCAGTTGCACGATGTTGGGTTCTGGATTCGACATGTTCGAGACTGTTATACGCCGATTGGGACGGAAAAACTTCCCAACTCAGGGATGAGGTACGAGGTATGAGGGATGAGTTGGCGTGGGCCCGCTCATCCCTCATCCCTCATGCCTCATCCCTTGAAAACGAAAAGGCCGCCCGAGGGCGGCCAGTTCGCAATCGCGCGGGTGGCGACTATCCGGCTTTCTTGTACAGGGTGATGGGCTGGGTGCGGTTCTCGACGACCTCTTTGGTGATGACGCACTCGGTGATGGAGTGCTCGGAGGGGATCGTGTACATGATCTCGAGCATCAGCTCTTCGATGATGATCTTGAGGCCGCGGGCGCCGACGTTGCGCTTGAGGGCTTCTTCGGCGATGGCCTCGAGGGCATCCTCGGTGAAGCGGAGCTCGACGTTCTCGAAGCCCATGATGGTCTGGTACTGACGGACCAGCGAGTTCTTGGGCTCTTTGAGGATCTCGATGAGGGCCGGCTTGTCGAGCTCACTGAGCGTGGCCACGACCGGGAGACGGCCGACGAACTCGGGGATGAGGCCGAAGCGGATCAGGTCTTCCGGATGCGACTGCGCGAGCAGCTCGCCGGTCTTCTTTTCCTTCTTCGAGGCGATCTTGGCGCCGAAGCCCATCGACGTCTGCGAGAGACGGCGCTCGATGACCGTGTCCAGGCCGACGAACGCGCCGCCGCAGATGAAGAGGATGTTCGTGGTGTCGATCTGGATGAATTCCTGGTGGGGGTGCTTGCGTCCGCCCTGCGGCGGGACGTTGGCGACCGTGCCCTCGAGGATCTTCAGCAGGGCCTGCTGGACGCCCTCGCCGCTGACGTCGCGGGTGATGGAGGGGTTGTCGCCCTTGCGGCAGATCTTGTCGACCTCGTCGATGTAGACGATGCCGCGCTGCGTCTTTTCCTTGTCGTTCCCGGCAGCCTGGTAGAGCTTGAGGATGATGTTCTCGACGTCCTCGCCGACGTACCCGGCCTCGGTGAGGGTGGTGGCGTCGACGATGGTGAAGGGCACGGAGAGCATGCGGGCCAGGGTCTGCGCGAGCAGGGTCTTGCCGGTGCCGGTCGGGCCGATCAGGAGGATGTTGGATTTCTGCAGCTCGACGTCCTGGCGCGTGTTGCGCGACTGGTAGTCGATCCGCTTGTAGTGGTTGTAGACCGCGACGGCGAGCTTCTTCTTGGCCCGCTCCTGGCCGATGACGTAGAGGTCGAGGAAATCCTTGATCTCTTTCGGCTTCGGAAGGTGGCCGGCGCCTTCGAGGGCTCCCGGTTCGTCCTTCCGGTCTTCCGCGATGATGTCGAGGCAGATGTCGACACACTCATCGCAGATGTAGACGGTGGGTCCGGCGATCAACTTCTTGACGTCACGCTGTGACTTGTTGCAGAAGCTGCAACGGAGGACGTCGCCGCTGTTCCCCTTCTTCGACATGTCCGTATTGGGTCCTTTTTGTGAGCTCGCTCAAGATTGCTCCTGAGCGCCGATCAAGTCAACTGAGGTGACATGGGTCGCATTCCATAGGGGCGATGTCACCCCGGGCCGGCGCGTCGCGCGAATGTGAGAATAACGGAGTTCGCACCGGGCTGCACGGCTATGCGCGCGGGCGCGTCGGCGGAGGAGCCGCGACGGATCTCGTACAGGCCGAGAGGCATGTGATCGAGGACGAGACGGCCGTCGCCGCCGGTGCGGAACTCGCGTCCCTGATGGTGGGCGATGTCGGAGAGGACGCTCGAGGGAATCAGGTGACCGTTGTAGGAAACGTCCAACCATACGTTCGGGATCGGCTTCATCGTTTGATCCTGCGTGCGCACGATGATGGTTGCTTCCCCCGCCGGAACGGTGACGACCGTTTCGGCATCATCCGGCGTCACGTGCACGGCCACAAACGAACCCTCGCGCGGTGCGATGTAGATCATCTGCGCGGCGCCCTCGCCGATGGCAATCTCCGCGCGTCCCGTGCCATCGGTGAGCAACGGCATCGATGGCGCGTCGCGTGGCATCGCCACGAGCGCCCCGACTGCGGGTGCACCGTTCGCGGCGAGGACACGCAACGTCTTTTTCACCGCGCGGCCGAGCTGCACCGTGACGGTGCGATCCCCTTCCTGCGGCTCGAGGGTAAACGTAACACTCCGTGAGATATAGCCGGGCGCCTCGGCGGTGATCGTCTGCTTCCCGGGCTCGACGGCCGGGTACTCGAAACCCCCGTTTTCATCCGTCGCGGATCGCAGAAGCGTAGAGGTGTCGGCGGTATCGGTCTTGAGAAAGATCGTAGCCTTCGCCACTCCCCGGCCGGACTTCGCATCCGTGACCGTTCCGGCGATGCGATGGTCCGGCAAGGCGATCTCCCAGAGGTGCTGCTCGCCAATGTCCGCATGGACCACCGTACCGGCGCCACCTGGTGGCGATACGAATGCGACGAACTTTCCACGCTGCCACACTCCGGTCCGGTACTTCCCGCCCTCACCGGTTGTAAACGTCGCGCGCCACCCTCCGTCACTGCTGTCCAACTCCACCGTTGCTTGTGGCACGCCGATCCCCTTGCGCGTGACGACGATCTCCATGTCCTGCGGTTCGATGGTGATGTCCAGCGGAATCTCGGTCCCCGCGGATTTCACCTCGACGGTCTCTCCGTAGCGTTCCAGTGGGCTCGCACCACGAACCACAACGCGATATCTCCCGACGGCCAGGCCGGAGAAGACGAGCGGCTCGCCTTGCACCTCGCGCGACGCAACGCGTCGCCGCTCGTCGCCATCGATCTTCGACAACTCGACCACCGCTTTCGTCTCAGTGGGGCGGCGCACGGAAAGACGCAGCGTCGCCCCCGCCGAAAGCGCGAGCTCACCAACAAACACGTCGGCGGCGATCTTCGGAAGAGGGACGATCGCCATTGCGTAACTCTCGTGCACGACGCGCAGGTGATCGGGCCAGTCGCCGCTGATCTCCAACTCGAACTGACCAGCCAGGTCGCTCGTGGTCTCGGCTTCCTCCTCGGGCAGGATGATGCGTGCGCCAGCCACACGATCGCCGCTAGCGCGAGCGACGATCTGTCCGGACACGACCGGGAATCGTCGAAGAGCGATGCGGTCGAGTTTCGTCACCCGTTCCGCGATTCGCACGGGCGCAGCATATGGAGCGTGGTGATCGGCGCTCACAAGGAGCTCGTAGTCTCCCGCTGCGACACCAGCCACTGAAAGGTTGAAGCCGGCGGCCGCACCTGACACCGTCCACGCACGATCGCCCGAGGGGGTGGCCAGGCTTCGCAGTCGTACAAGGACGTCGGCCGGCCAGCGCTCGTCGTCCACGGCGATGCTGCCGACGAGCGCCGCGGGACCGGCGAGATCCACTGCCCGCGCGCGCGAGGGGAGGCTTCCCACGATGACCTCCCGGCCGTCGCCGCGGATCCAGACGATCTCGCGGCGGAACTCGCGCGGCTCGACGGCCACGCGCTCCCGCCGCACGATCGCGCACGGCTGATCTACCTCGACGAAGCAAAGAGACCCCTGTGGCGCCGCGCTCCCTGTTGCGAGGTAGGCAAGGAGAACAACGCCGAGGAAAGGGGCGGACATTTACGCTAGCGGAGTGCCTCGGCCGGGATGACCACGACTTCGGCAAGGACCCACTCTGCCGCGTGCATCCGTGCTGGAATCACATGTACGCTCGCAAGATCCCACTCGTCGATTCGAGGCAACTTCTCCTGATTACACGAAATGTCGCAGGGGTTACACCCCATCGCGCCGCAGTCGCAGCCGTCGCCGCCGCCGCTGTGACATACGGCTCCGGAGATTGTGCAGGACGACGCCGTCGATGTGCACGTAATGCGGCCGCTCTCACTCGCTCCCGCGCGCTTGCATCCAAATGCGTCGCAAACCTTGCATTCACCTGCGCGAGAGCAGGCTCCACCACAAGCAGGGCCAATAGCACCACGCCAAACGACACGAATCGCGTCATGAAGGCCTCCGAAATATTGTTGTGGGCCCACGATAACACCTGGCAACTCTCAGGAGAAACGGGCTTGCCTTGCGTCCTCCTGAGAGCTGCGAGCTGAGAGCTGCCAGCTTCTCTAGTCGCGCTTCGAGATCACCTGATCGACGATGCCGTACTCCTGGGCGGCCTTGGCTTCGAGGATGTAGTCGCGGTCGGTGTCGCGCTCGATCTTCTCCAGCGGCTGGCCGGTGTGGTCGGAGAGGATCTCGTTGAGCCGATGGCGCATCCGGAGGATGTCTTTGGCGTGAATGTCGATGTCGGAGGCCTGTCCGCCGAGGCCCTGCATCCAGGGCTGATGGATCAGGACGCGCGAATTGGGAAGCACGTAGCGCTTGCCTTTGGTCCCCGAGGCGAGCAGCACGGCGGCGAACGAGGCGCACTGGCCGATGCAGATCGTGGCGATGTCAGGCTTGACGTACTTCATGGTGTCGTAGATGGCGAAGCCCGCGGTGATGGAGCCGCCGGGCGAGTTGATGTAGAGCGAGATGTCTTTCTCGGGGTTCTCGGCTTCGAGGAACAGAAGCTGGGCGATGACAAGGTTGGCGATGTTGTCGTCGATCGCCTGGCCGAGGAAGATGACGTTGTCTTTGAGCAGTCGGGAGTAAATGTCGTAGGCGCGCTCCCCGCGGGAAGTTTGCTCGACGACCATCGGAATCAACACCATTAAGGGTCTCCTTCGGGGGCCATTCTAGTCGGTGAAGGTTGCGAGGGGGGTGCTGGTTGGTGACTGGTTTCCAGTTGCTGGTTGCTAGTGCCTTTAGCCGAGAAAGCACCAGCAACTAGTAACCAGCAACCAGTAACCCGCTTCAGCGCGGCTTTGCTTCCGTCAGCACCAGCTCCAGGGCCTTGTCCTGGGCCATGGAGGCGCGCAGGGCTTCGTAGCCGCCGTCGTGCTTGAGGTGGTGCTTGACGTCGGCGAACTCGCGGTTCTGCTCGCGGGCGGCGCGGCGGATCTCGGCGTCCACTTCGACGTCGCTGATGGTGATGGATTCCTTCTTCGCGATGGCTTCGAGGATGAGGCCGCGCTTGACGCGCTTGACGGCCTCGGGGCGAAACTCTTCGCCGATGCGGCGCCAGTCCAGCTCCTGGGTCTCGAGGTTGACGCCCTGGGAGACGAGATAGCGCGCGTAGTTGTTGAGCGACTTTCCGAGCTCGTCTTCGACGAGCGCGTCGGGGACGTCGAACTGGTGCGCGGCCAGCAACTGCTCGCCGATCTGGTTGCGCCGGAAGCGCAGGGCCTCGGTGTCGCGATGGCGGCGGATGTCGGCCTCGATCACTTCGCGCATCTGGGCGATGGTGTCCCAGCCGCCGACGGACTTGGCGAAGTCGTCGTTGACCTCGGGCTTTTCCTGCACGCGGATCTCTTTGAGGGTGACGTCGTGGTGGATGGTCTTGCCGCGCCACGCTTCCTGGTTCGCGTCTTCGCCGTACTCCTTGTCGAAGGACGCGGTGTCGCCGGCCTGCTTGCCGCGCAGGTGCTCGTGCAGCTCGGGCAGCGGCGAGTCTTCGCCCATGCGGAAGTGGCCGGCGTCGGTTTTCGGCTCGTCGAGGCCTTCGCCGCTGGAGACGATCTCGATCACGGCGAAGTCGCCGTCGTCGAGACCGCGCTCGGTCTCGATGCGGTATGCGCTGGCCTGCTCGCGCATGCGCTCGATCATGGCGTCGACGTCGGTCTCGGTGACTTCGATCGTCGGCTCTTCGATCTCGAGGCCGCGGTAGTCGGAGAGCTCGATCACCGGCTTCACTTCGAAGCGGGCCTTGAACTTCATCGGCGCGCCGTCGATGAACGGGTCGATGTGCTCGAGATGCGGCTCGCCGACGGCCTCGAGGTTCTTCTCTCTCATCGCGGCGCGGAAGCTTTCGCTGAGGACGCGCGTGAGCACTTCCTCCTGGATCTCTTTGGCGAAACGGCTGCGCACGACGCTCGCCGGGATCTTGCCGGGACGGAAGCCGGGCACTTTAGCCTCGCGTGCGAACTCCTGGGTGACGCGGCTGGCCTCGCGGCTGAGCACCGCCGCGGGGATCTCCACCTCGACGGTCTTCTGGACGGGAGAGAGGTCTTCGAAATTCAGTACAGTCATAGTTAGCTCTCAGCGATCAGCTGTCAGCTCTCAGGAGAACGGCCGCCTGGTGTGCTTTTGCTCCTGACAGCTTAGAGCTGAGAGCTGACAGCTTCGTAATGGTGCGAAAGGTGGGACTCGAACCCACACGGCTTTGGGCCACTGGATCCTAAGTCCAGCGCGTCTGCCAATTCCGCCACTTTCGCGGGGAGTGGGAGTCTATCGGAAAAACACGCAGGGCGGGCTTCAGCCCGCCCCGCAAGAGTTTCGATTGGTGCCCCCACTAGGACTCGAACCTAGAACCAACAGATTAAGAGTCTGCTGCTCTACCAATTGAGCTATGGAGGCTCAGAGCGTCGTACAACAAACGGAGGCGCACGGTATTTCCCTTTGCAGCGGCTGTCAAGCCCGCGCCAGACCGCTGTCCGAAGCAGCGTCTTCACGCACCAGAACGGCCGCGCGGCGCATGTAGCCCCACGCCGAATAAAGGGTCATGAAGAGGGAGGCGCGGAAGAGGAACTGCGTCACGCCGAGGAGCGCCGGGGCGAAGGCGTTCGTGGCGATGGTGGCCATCAGGGTCACAGCCTGCAGGACGGTGGAGGCCTTGCCGGCGATGGTCGGGGGGAAGCGGCTGATGTTGACGCGGGTGTACATGAGGTACGCGAAGATGGCGATGAGGAAGTCGCGGATGAAGACGGCGAAGGTCAGCCATCCCGGCAGCTCGACGACGGGCAGCTTGGCGGCGAAGGTGTAGTAGAGGAAGCCGCAAACCATGAGGGTCTTGTCGGCGGCAGGATCGAGCAGCGCGCCGAGCCGCGACTTGACGTTGAGCTTGCGCGCCAGCCAGCCGTCCAAGATGTCGGTGACCGCCGCGGAGACGAAGATGGTGAACGCGGCGACGTACATCCCCCGCATCGACGCCCAGAGGAAGCAGGGGACGAGCAGCAGGCGCGCGAAGGTGATGATGTTGGGGATGTGTTTCAGCTGGCGTCTTCCCGGAACTGGTCGAGGGCCGTTTTCTTGAGGTAGATGGTCTTCCCCTCGGAGATGAGGAGGTTCTGGCGCATGAGGTCGTGGATGAGCCGCGAGACGGTCTCCCGCGAGGTGCCGATCATGTTGGCCATGGCCTGGTGCGTGGGCCGGGTCACGGCGACGTAGCCGTTCTCGAGGACTTTGCCCTGGTCGCGGGCGAGGTCGAGGAAGAAGCGCGCCAGACGTCCGTAGACGTCCATGGTGGCCAGCGATTCGATGCGGCTGGACGCGCTGCGCAGGCGCCGCGAGAGCTCGGCGAGCATCTTCTTGGTGAGCGTGAAGTTCTCGCCGAGGATCTGCAGGAAGTCGTTGCGCCAGATGGTGACGAGGTCGACGGGCTCGGTGGCGACGACGGTGGCGGAACGCGGCTCGTCGTCGAGCAACGCCATCTCGCCGAAGAAGTCTCCCGGCCCCAATAGTTTGAGGATGATCTCTTTCCCCTCGGGGGAGATCATGGTCACTTTTACTTGTCCATCGCGGATGAGGCAGAAGACGTCGCCGCTCTCGTCGGCGTAGAAGATGACGTCGTCTTTCGCGTAGCGGCGGCTCTTCGCCACTGCCGCGATGGCCGCAAGCTCACGGTCGTCGAGATCGGCGAAGAGAGGGAACTTCCGAAAGAAGGCCGTCTGCATGCGAGAACGGAATTGTAACCGGTGTTCGGACAGGGACGACGGGAGGCCTCCGGCGGGCCGGTGCGACCGGCGGCGCTGCATGGCCTAGCCAGGATGCGCACCTGTCGACGAAACACGTGTTTGCGCGACGACATGGGCTCAAATAGCCCCGCCGGTCGCACCGGCCCGCCGGAGGCCCCTCGTCGTCCCCTTCCGACAGGTTAGACTGCGCGCGGTGGGGATCAAGCGCATCATTCCGGTTTCGTCCGGGAAGGGGGGCGTGGGGAAGACCACGTTCGCCATCAACTTTGCGCTGGCGCTCTCACGGCATGGGCGGACCGTGCTGGTCGACCTCGATACCGGGACGTCGGCCATCCGGAACGCCATCGACGTCCCGATCGGGAAAGACCTGTATCACTTCTTCCGGAAGCACGACGCGCTGGCGGACTGCGTCAGCCACCTCGATGACAAACTCGATCCGGAGGGACGGTTCCGCGACTTCGGATTCGTGGCGGGGCCGCTGCACCTCATCGACGAGATCACGAACTTCGGGGCCAGCCACAAGGCGCGGCTGATCGAGGCCATCAACACCCTGCCGGCGGACTACGTCATCCTCGACATGCGGGCCGGGCTCGACGCGAACGTGATCGACTTCCTGCCGTTCTCGAACTCCGGCATCCTCGTCTTCACCCCGCACCTGCCCAGCGCCACGCTGGCGGCGAGCGACATCGTCAAGGCCATCCTGTTCCGCAAGCTGCGCCTCATCTTCCGGAAAGACTCGCCGTTCTTCGAGACCGTGCCGGACAGCTCCTTCTCGTTCAAGCTCATCAACGACCTCATCGACCAGGTCGAGGACGTGTACGACTCCTCGGTGCAGAACCTCGACGCCTTCGCGCAGGACCTGGCCCAGAGTCTCGGCGATCACCCCATCACGCGCACTGTGCAGACGACCATCGACGAGTTCCGCGTGCACTACGTGCTCAACCTGTTCAACGGCGTTGAGGACTCGTTCAACACGGCCGTGAAGCCGTTCCTCGACAACCTCACCCACAACGTCTCCTCGCGCTGCGGCGTGACGAACCTCGGCTGGATCACGCGCAGCGACGCCATCCACCGCGCCAACTGCAACCGCGTCCCGGCGCTGCTGCTGCGGGACGAGAAGGTGAAGAAGAAGGCGAAGCCGGCGGAGCTGGACATCCGGGCCATGGTCGGACTCGATCCGCCGCGGACGAGTCGTCGCGTGGACCCGTCGTCCAGCCGCCGGGGAGCTTCGCTCGACGACTCGGCCACTCGGCGACTCGACGACCCGCTGTCGCGCCAGCTCGAGACGCTCCGCGCGATGTTCGAGCAGAAGAAAGACGACGATTACTACGCGAACTTCGACTACGTCACACAGCGCACACTGTTCACGATGAAGAACCGGCGCGCCAGCGAGCTGGGAGACGTCCGCGTTTACACTCCGCAGGAGATGCTGGCCTCGCTCTTCGCGAAGTCGAACATCCCATCCACGATCGATTGGAGCGAACTCGAATGAAGTCGTGCTTCACCATCCTCGTCGCGCTGCTCGTCACACTCAGCGCATCTGCCCAGGACCTCACCACCGTCACCCGCATCCGCCAGGAAGGCTTCCGCAACTCGAAGGTCATGGAGTACGCGCAGGCGCTGACGGACCGCGTCGGCGCGCGCCTGACCGGCTCGCCGTCGATGAAGCGCGCCAATGAATGGACCCGCGACGAGCTGTCGAAGATGGGACTCTCCAACGCCCGCCTCGAGGGCTACAAGTTCGGCCGCGGGTGGAGCTCGGCCTACTGCTCGGTGCGCATGATCGCGCCCGACACGCAGCAGCTCTACGCGCTGCCGATGGCGTGGTCGCCGGCCACGAACGGGCCGCTCCGCGCGAAGGTGGCCAAGGTGAAGCTCGAGACGAAGGAAGACCTCGAGAAGAACAAGGGCAAGTTCGCGGGCATGATCGTCATGACCGCCGAGCCGAAGGAGATGAAGCCGCAGGAGAAGGCGGCCCTCGACCGCTACGACGAGGAGCGGCTGGAAGAGCTGGAGCAGTACGCGATCCCGACCTCCCGCGACGACGCGCGGCGCGGCGACTACCTGAAGCGCCGCGAGTTCCGCAAGCTGCTGGCGCAGTTCGCCATGGATGAGAAGGTGGCGGCGATCGTCAACTCCGGCAACGGCGAGGGCGGCGTGTTCCGCGTGCAGACCGGCGGCACCTGGCGCGACGACGAGCCGGTCGGCGTGCCGTCGGTCGGACTGGCCCCGGAACACTACGCGCGTATCGCCCGCCTCATCGACGCGAAGACGGACGTGGAGCTGGAGCTCGACGTCCGCGCCACGTATCACTCCGACGATCTCAATTCGTACAACACGCTGGCCGACCTCCCCGGCTCCGACAGGAAGGGAGAGGTGGTGATGCTGGGTGCGCACCTCGACTCATGGCACACCGGCACGGGCGCCACGGACAACGCGGCCGGCGTCGTGGTGATGATGGAGGCGATGCGCATCCTCAAGTCGCTCGGCGTGACGCCGAAGCGCACGATCCGCATCGCCCTCTGGTCGGGCGAGGAGCAGGGCCTCCTCGGCTCGCGGGCCCACGTCGAGCAGCACTTCGGCGCGCGCGAGACGCCGAAGGATCCTGAGCAGGCCAAGCTCCCGGCCTCGCTGCGCACGGAGAAAGGCGCGCTGAAGCTGAAGCCGGAGCACGAGAAGATCTCGGCGTACTACAACCTGGACAACGGTACCGGCAAGGTGCGCGGGATCTATGCGCAGGAGAACGCCGCCGCGGCGCCGCTCTTCACGGCCTGGCTTGCGCCGCTGCACGACGTCGGCGCGACGACGGTGACGATGCGCAACACGCAAAGTACCGATCACATCCCGTTCGACGAGGTGGGCATCCCCGGCTTCCAGTTCATCCAGGACAACGTCGAGTACATGACGCGCACGCATCACACGAACTGGGACACCTACGAGCGCCTCCAGCGCGAGGACCTCATGCAGGCCGCGGTGGTAGTGGCGACGTTCGCGTGGGAGACGGCCAATCGGGCGGAGATGTTGCCGCGGAAGCCGTTGCCTCGGTAGGCAAAGTTTATCCCGAGCGATAGCGAGGGATCTCCGGTACACCCACGATGGACGTTCATCGCACGCTCATCGCGGCGCCACCGGAGATCCCTCGCTATCGCTCGGGATAAACTTCACCAGAACAGCCGCGCGCGCGTGACCGTCCAGGCGATGCGCATCGTGTCCATCAGCGGCTTGTAGTGGCTGGTGGAGACGCCGTCGACGAAGCCGAGGTCGATGGGGATGGTGACGATGCGGAAGCCGCGGCGGCCGGCGCGGACGAGGACCTCGCTCTCCATGTCGAAGCCGTCGGTGCGGAGCTTCATGCCGGAGATGAGCTTCCTGGAGTAATAGCGGAAGCCGCTCTGCGAGTCGGTGATGCGCACGCCGGAGCATTTGGCGATGCACCAGGCGGAGAAGCGGTTGGCGGTGCGGCGGCGCGGCAGCATCTGGCCGAAGAGATGCGCGCGCCCGCCGATGATGAGGTCCGCGCCGCCGGACTCGCGCTCGCGGATGAACTTCGGGATCTCGGAGGGGAGATGCTGCCCGTCGGCGTCGAGCGTGATCACGCCGTCGTAGCCGTTTTCGAGGGCCCAGGCGAAGCCGGTCTTCAGCGCGCCGCCCTTGCCCCGATTGACGTCGTGGCGCAGCACGGTCGCGCCGGCGGCGCGGGCAACGTCGCCGGTGCGGTCGCGCGAGCCGTCGTCGATGACCAGCACCGGCTCGAGGTACGCGCGGGTCTGCTCGACGACGCGCGGGAGCGTCTTCTCGGCATTCAGCGCCGGGATGATGGCCACGAGGCGCTCGGTCACGCGTCCTCCCGCGAGAGAACCGCGCAGACGATGCCGCCGCCGGCGGAGAGTGAGTTCACGAGCACATTGTCGTAGCGTCCTTCGTCGAGCGCGATCAGCGCGGCCGCCAGTTGCAGCGCGCCGCCGGCGGCGTACTCGCCGAAGACCTGCTTCGTGGCGACGGTCTCGATGTCGCCGAAGAGATCTGCGAGGGCGCGGCGCTCGAGGTCGTCGCCGCGGCGGGAGCCGTTCGCGGAGACGAACACCGCGTCGACTTTCTCGACCTCGGCATCGTCCATGGCGTTGCGCATGGCCGCGTCGACGCTGGCGGGATCGCTGCCCCAGTCGGAGATCGGCGCGGTGGTGTCGCGGGCGATGCCGAAGCCGGCCAGCCAGCCGTACGGCTTGCGCGTGCCGGCGTTGGCGACGAGCATGGCGCCGCCTTCGCCGAGGGTGATGCCGTCCTCGCGGCCGTCGTGGGCGAGGGCGCCGATGCGATCGAGCACGCTGAAGAGCATCTCGTTCGCTTCCTCCACGCCGCCGATCAGCGCCGCGGCGGTGCTCCCCTTCACGATCTGCGTGGCGGCGTACATCGCCGCGGCCAGCGCGGACGACTCGCGTTGGGTGATGGTCACGTTGAAGCCGCGCAGGCCCCACTCGATGGCGATGTGGCTGCCGGGCGCATTGGCCACCGATTCCGCGAAGAGCTGCGGCGGCGCGAGGGCGGCCCCTTTCTCGACGTACTCCTGCATGTACTCGACGGAGGTCTGCACCGGGCCGAAGGCGGTGCCGAGGGCGACGCCGGTCTCGGACGCGAGCGTCGCGCCACAATCCTCGATGGCCAGCTTCGCGGCAGCCACACCGAGGCGCGACAGCGCGTTCATGCGGCGCATCTTCATCGGCGCGATGAACTCCTTGGGACGGAAGTCGCGCACGAGGGCGGCCTTCTTCGCGGAGAGACCGCTGGTGTCGAAACGGTCGATGGTGTCGATCGCGGTAGCGCCGCTGGCGAGCAGCTCGCGAAACGCGGCGATGCCGATCGCGCCGGGCGCAATGACGCCGATGCCGGTGATGGGGACGCGCATGTCAGGTCAGGTCGCAGCTCGCGGGTCGCAGCTCGCAGGAGCAGGCGAATCGCGGGCGGCGGCGCATGCTACCGCGAACTCCTGCGAGCTGACATCTGCGAGCTGCGAGCTGGCAATCAGGCTCGGCGGAAGAGCAGCGAGACGTTGCTGCCGCCGAAGCCGAAGGTGTTGGAGAGGACGTTCGCCAGCGCCATGGGGCGCGGGGTGTGGGGGATGTAGTCGAGGGGGCACTCGGCGCCGGTCTCGTTGAGGCGCAGCGTCGGCGGCGCGATCTGGTTCTGGAGGGCCAGGACGGTCACGACGGCTTCGACCGCGCCCGAGGCGCCGAGAGTGTGGCCGAAGTAGGACTTGCTGGAGGAGACCGGGACGCCGGTGCCGAGGGCGGCGATGATGGCGGCCGTCTCGGCGGAGTCGTTGAGCGTGGTGCCGGTGCCGTGGGCGTTGACGTAATCGACGTCGGAAGGCTCGAGGCGTCCTTCGGCGAGCGCGCCGCGCATGGCGGCTTCGGCGCCGCGTCCGTCCTCGGACGGAGCGGTGGGGTGATGGGCGTCGCAGGAGGCGCCGTAGCCGGAGAGCTCGGCGAGGATGGTCGCGCCGCGCGCGACGGCGTCGTCCCAGCGTTCGAGGACGAGGAAGCCCGCGCCTTCGCCGAGAGTGATGCCTTTACGTTGCGCGCCGAAGGGGGAACAGGGCTGCGGGTCGACGGCCTGCAGGACGTTGAAGCCGCTGTAGGTGAGACGGCAGAGGGCGTCGCTCCCGCCGGTGATGGCGACGTCGGCGTGGCCGGCGCGGAGGTAATCCGCGCCCATGCCGATGGCCGCTCCGGCGGACGCGCAGGCGGTGGCGTTGGAGATCACGCCGCCGCCGAGCTTGAAGTATTGCGCGACGGCGTCCGAGGGGCCGGAGGTCGGCTGCTGCAGCACGCGGGAGGCGGGGGCGCGGCGGCGTCCGCGGACGAGGCGGCGGAAGTAGTAATCCTCCCCTTCCAGCAGGCCGCCCGTCGAGGTGCCGGTCGAGACGACGGCGCGTCCCAGCGGAATGTCCCCCGCCTGCTCGATGGCTTCCTTCGCCGCGGCCACCGCGAACAGGTCGGTCCGCGAGAGCCGCTTTCCTTTCGGCAGGTCGAGCGAAGCCTCGGCGGCGAGGTCGGTCGGAAACGTCTCGCCGGGGAAGCGCGTCATCTTGGCGATCCCCGCCCGCGATTCGACGATGGCCTGCCACACCTCGGACTTGTTGCGGCCGATGGAGCAGACGATGCCGGCGCCGGTGACGGCGATTCGCGTGGAGAGGTCAGCCTTGCGCATGAGCGGACAGATAAAACCGGCCGCGTATGGCTTCTACTCCATCGACGTGTCCGGTTCCGCTGAAGCGGAACGTGCCGCCAAAGTCGGCTTCGAGCGTGACGGTGCAGATCACGACGTCCCCCGGCTCGAGCTGCCGCACGAGCTCGCAGCGGTCGATGCCGGAGAAGAATCCCTGCTCGCGGAACACCAGTCCGCCCGCAAACTGCGCCATCGCCTCGACCGCCATCACGCCGGCGGGGAGGACGTCGTTGGCGGTGACGAGGTAGATGCCCTCGACGGTCTTCTCATCGATACGGCGCACGGCTGAGGCCGCGCGAAACGGGATCTGGTGAGGAAGGTTGGCGAGCCAGTTCATACCGAACGCTCTCGTCGCATCCACGAAAAGGGAGACGACCGGGAGGCCTCCGGCGGGCCGGTACGACCGGCAGCGCTGATTGAGGCACCTCTTCGCGGGAAACGTGTTTCGCGCGAGAAGCGTGAGCTCAGGCTGGGCCAACCAGCGCTGCCGGCCGTGCCGGCCCGCCGGAGGCCCATCGTCGTTCCCCTTCCCGTGGGGTCCGATGAAAGCATTCTGCTAGACCTGCGGCTGTTCCTGCGCGAGCTTCCCCTCGACGAGCTCCGCCAGCGTGGCGATCGAGCGGAACGAGTCGCGGGCGGAGTTCTCGTTCTTGACCTTGATCCCGAACTCGCTCTCCAGCATCACTACGATTTCGAGCGCGTCGATGGAGTCGAGGCCGAGGCCGCCGGCGAAGAGGGGCTGGTCATCCGGGATGTCGTCCGGGGTCATGTCTTCAAACTTCAGCCGCTCGATGAGCAGCTCTTTGAGCTTTCGTTTGAGGTCGGTCATTTTGCGGGGTCAGAGTTTAGCAGCGGCCGGGAGAGAGTCCCATGAAATGCGGGGTGCGATCCTGCCCAGCCCCTTCTGCAATTTCACGAGCAGGAAGAAGAGCCAGAGTTTGAAGCCGTTGCCGCGCCTGGCAAAGATGTCGCCGGCCAGGACGCCCACGACCGCGTTGAGCAGGCCCCAGCGCTCGGACGGCTGGAGGAAGACCTCCATGAAATCGCGGTCGTAAAAGTGCTCGATGAAGTGCAGATACTGATCGAGACCGCGCTGCATCTCTGATTCGTACTGGCGCAGCTCCTCCATCGAGCCGGTGCGCAGCCGCTGCACGACGGCGTTCGCGGCCATGTCGGCGGACTTCATGGCCATGAAGACGCCCGTCGAGAAGATCGGGTCGAGGAAGCCGGCCGCGTCGCCGATCAGCGCGTAGTTGCTGCCGGCGAGGTTGCTCATGCGGAACGAGAAGTCCTTGCGGGCGTAGACCTGCGAGATGCGCTCGGCGCGCTTCATCCGCCCGGCCACGAACGGCGCCCCGGCGATGGTGCGCTCGAGCAGCGCCTGGGGCTCCAGTCCGCAGCGGAGGTAGTGCTCGCGGTCGACGACCAGGCCGACGCTCATGATCTCGGCGGTGATCGGGATCAGCCAGAGCCAGGCGTCGCGCAGGACGACAATGACGGTGTTGCCGGCGTCACGGCCCTCGTCGCGAGGGACGCCGGTGTAGTGGGCGAAGAAGGCGATCTTCTTCAGCGACTGCACGTCGGCGCGCGCGGCGATGCGGTTGCCGACGACGGAGCCGTGGCCGCTGGCGTCGAGGACGAAGCGGGCCTCGAGGTCGCCATTCACGACGACCTTCGCCGGATCGGAGAGGTCGATCGAGGTGACGGGAGTCTCCTGCCGTACGTCGACGCCGTGCTTCTCGGCGTTCTTCATCAGGAGATGGTCGAACTCGGAGCGCTTGACCTGGAAGGAGCGGCGATACGGGTCTTCGAGGCGCTTGTCGAAGCGGAACCGGTAGCCGGTCCCGCCGTCGCCGGTGACAAAGTAGGCGCCGTATTTGGGGAAGTAGTCGCCTTCGGCTAGCTGGCTGGTGACGCCGAGGCGGTCGAAGAGATCGTTGTTGTACGGGAGGAGCGATTCGCCGATCTGAAAGCGCGGGAACCGTTCGCGCTCGAGCAGCGTTACGGAGAGTCCCTGCTGTGCGAGAAGGGTGGCGGCCGTGGTCCCGGCCGGACCTCCGCCAATGACGAGTACGTCGCGCATTGCGGGGGCTGAAACGCTGCTATTCTGCCGAAAAGTCCGATGCTCGAACGATTTCTGTCTCTCGTGAATGCCGCTCCCGGCGCCCCTGCGCTCGTCGACGGCACGACCGGCGCCGCGACCACGCGCGCGGCGCTGCTGGCGCAGGCGGAGGCGCTGGCCTCGCGGCTCGCCGACGCCGGGCTCCGGGCGCGCGACGGCGTGGCCATCCAGCTTCCGAACTCGGTCGAGTTCGTGGCGGCGTTCCTCGCCGCGGCGAAGCTCGATCTGGTGGTCTTCCCCATCGACCGCGACGCCACCGAGTCCGAAGTGGCCTCGATCCTCGGGCACTTTGCGGTGCGCGGGCTCGTGTACCGCTCCGGTTTCTCCGTGCGCGAGACGACCGAGCGGCCGAACGTGCCGGTCGATGCGCGGCTGGTGAAGCTGACCTCCGGCTCGACAGGGATGCCGAAAGGGATCGTCACCACCGAGGCCAACCTGCTCGCCGACGCGGCGAACATCTGCGCGTCGATGGACATCCGCTCCGATGACGTGAACCTCGGAGCGATCCCGTTCTCGCACTCGTACGGGTTCTCGAACCTGATCACACCGCTGCTGGCGCAGGGGACGGCCATCGTCGTCTCGAACGATTACCTGCCGCAGTCGCTGATCGACCTCGCCAACCGGCATCGCTGCACCGTGGCGCCGCTGATTCCGATGGTCTTCGACCACCTCGCCTCCGCGGCGCACGGAGAGTTCGAGACCATCCGTACGTTTCTCTCCGCGGGGGCGCCGCTGCCGGCGTCGACGTCGCGGAAGTTCCGCGAGCGGTTCGGGCTGGACATCCACTCGTTCTACGGGTGCAGCGAGTGCGGGGGGATCACGTACGACCGTCGCGGCGGGGCCGTCGAACGCGGCACTGTGGGGGAGGCTCTCGCCGGGGTGACGCTGTCCACCAACGCGAAGAAGCTGTCAGTGCGCAGCGGCTCGGTCGCGGCGGGGTACCTGTTCGATGCGAGCACGTTCGAGCCGTTCGCTCACGGCACGTTCGTGACCGACGATCTCGTCGAGCTGCGCGAAAACGGCGAGCTCGCGCTCACCGGCCGCGCCAGTGATCTGATCAACACCGCGGGCAAGAAGGTGAACCCGCGCGAGGTTGAGCTGGTCATCCTCCAGATCGACGGCGTGCGCGAAGCAAAGGTCTACGGCGAAGCCGCCGGCGCGCGCGGCGAGGTGGTGGCGGCGGCCATCGTGGCCACGCCGAACGTCACCCGCGAGCAGGTCCGCGAGTTCTGCCGCCAGCGCCTCTCCCTGCACAAAGTCCCGCGCATCGTGAAGCTGGTCGACGCGATGCCGGTGGACGAGCGCGGGAAGGTGAAACGCGCGGCGCTGGCGGCGTTGTAAAGGCGGCGCGATCCCCACGCCGCTGTCATTCTGAGCCGCAGGAACGGACCCCACAGCGCCGGAAGCGTGGCGGCGAAGGACCCCCTGATGGGCACGCGTCCGCAGCTCCGGCAGGGGGTCCTTCGCCGTCTACGCGGCTCAGGATGACAGTGGGGATGACGCAGCCGGAACTCCAAAATACTTTGCCGCTACAACCCGTTGCTTCCGCCGTGACCGCCGGAGTCGCCAGCGAACGTCCTGTTCGGAGGACGTTTCGTGAACTCCGGATGTTCACGCGTGAAGTCCGGATGTCCACGCGTGAACATCCGGAGTTCAAGAATGGTGAAAACGCTGGCACGCGAGCACACCGCCACCCCAGACGCGCCATTCCAGATTCCACAATCGGGTGTTATCACGTGACTCGTGGGATGGCTCGGTCCGCGATCGGATCAAAACGCACCAATCACGGAGCCGCGCGCCCCCGCGTGTCATCACTGGATGACACCCCGTGAACTCCGGATGTTCACGCGTGAACATCAGATGTCTACGCGTGGACATCAGATGTCCATGCGTGAACCCCGGATGTCTGCGCGTGAACATCGGAGGTCCATGCGTGAACCCGGGATGTCTACGCGTGAACATCGGATGTCCATGCGTGGACCCCGGATGTCCGCGCGTGAACTCCGGATGTCCGCGCGTGGAGTCCGGATGTCCACGCGCGGTTACTCCGCGGACACGACTGGCGCGGGCGCGGACGTCTCCGCGCGGCGGCGGAGGCGCAGGCCGCGGAGCTCGGCGCGGAGCCAGAGCTTCAGTCCGCGGAAGACCATCTGCAGCGGGGCCAGGCCGAGGTTGAAGTAGGCGCGGATGCGGCGGCCGTCGTTGTAGAGGCCCGCGCGGCCGGCGGCGCGGCGCTTTTCGGCGATGGCTTTGAAGCGGCGGTTGTAGATGCGCATCATGTGATAGCTGATGAAGGCCGGCTTCGGGCCGAGGACCGGCATCCAGTCGAAGCGTTTGAGGAACTTGTACGCCGGGAGCACGACGAAGATGTAGTACTGCGCGGTGTCGATCAGCATGGCGGCGCTGAGCAGGTCGCCCTCGCCCATGTAGTAGTACTTGTCCTTGTAGACCGCGCGGAAAAAGCGCCAGTAGGAGCGGATGAAAATCTCGTTGTGCTCCGCGATGCGGACGTCGACGTTCTCCCCCATCGCCTCTTTCTTCACGATCTCGACGGTGGCCTCGACGCTGAACGAGGCGTGGTCGAGTCCCGGCGAGTAGTAGGGGTCGAGGAACACCGCCGCGTCGCCGAGAAGCGCCCAGCCGCGGCCCATGTACTGCTTCGTCGAGTAGGCGAGGTGCGAGTAGAAACGGAGGTCCTCGAGCCGCGGCTCCGCGCCTTCGAGCAGCTCGGCGAGCGAGGGAATGGCCTTCAGGAAGGCGATGAAGTCGTCGGCGCGGTTCCGCGACTGATGGAGGTCGACCAGGCGCTTGTCGAAGACGACGCCGATGCTGGTCTCGCCGTTGCCGAGGGGGATGACCCAGATCCAGTAGCCGTAGCCGGTGTAGTGATTGGTGCCGAGGCGGCGCGAGCCGACGTTGGAGCCGGCGAAACCGCCGCGCGCGGCGATGTCGTCGATGTGGCGGACGTTCTTCCAGCGGCACCAGATCGCGGCGGTGGGATGCTCGTCGTTGCGCTCGATCAGGTTCAGCTTGCGGCCGACGAAGTTCGCGCGTCCCGAGGCGTCGAGCAGCCAGCGGCATTCGATGATGCGCGTCTGGCCGTTCGCCTCGACCGTCAGTTTGTTGTCGAGATCGCCGAGGGTGACGTCGAGGGCGCGCGCGGGCCGGAGCAGCTCCGCGCCTTCGGCGACGGCGGTGGCGAGCAGGTGCTCGTCGAGGGCGTCGCGGCGGAGCTGGAACGCGGGGATCGTGCTGCGGATGACGCCGCCGGTCTCGCCCGCGTTCGCATGGCCGGTGACGCGCTCGTTGGTGAACCAGTAGCGCAGCCCTTCCTTCGGCAACTGCTCGCGCTCGAGGTGGTGCCACATGGCCAGGCGGCGGGTGAGGAACATGGCCGACATCTCGGTCGTGGCCTCCCCCACTTTCTCGTCGAAACGCTCGGCTTTCTCGACGATGAGCACGCGCAGGTGCGGCGCGTCGCGGCGCAGGAGGATGGCCGCGGAGGCGCCGCTGAAGGCGCCGCCGAGGATCACGACGTCGTACCGGTCTTGCAGAGAGGACATGCTAGGATTCGCGCCCCTGATGGAAACCCTTCGAGACTGGTTTCATTTCCTGACCGACGTTCGCGGCCTCGTGCAGTGGGGCGGCTACGTCGCACTGGCCATCATCGTCTTTACCGAGACGGGATTGATGATCGGATTCTTCCTGCCCGGCGATTCCCTGCTCGTCACCGCGGGACTCTTCGCGGCCAAGGGCGACCTGAACATCGTCTACCTGAACCTGCTGCTGATGTTCTGCGCCATCACCGGCGACGCCACCGGCTACTACATCGGCAAGAAGCTCGGGCCGGCGCTCTTCCGCAAGGAAGACTCGATGTTCTTCAAGAAGAAGCACCTCATCGCCACGCAGGAGTTCTACGAGCGCCATGGCGGCAAGACCATCATCATCGCCCGCTTCGTGCCGATCATCCGCACGTTCGCGCCGGTCGTGGCCGGGATGGCCGGCATGGGCTACCGCCGCTTCGCGCTGTTCAACGTCGTTGGCGGCGTGGCCTGGGTCTTCTCGATGACGATGCTCGGCTACCTGCTGGTGACGATGTTCCCGGCCACCGAGCAGCACATCGAGAAGGTGATCATCATCGTGATCTTCCTCTCGATCCTGCCGGGCATCATCGAGTGGCTGCGTGCGCGGGCTCGCGGTAAGAAGAACGCGGACGCGTAACAGCTTGTCATCCCGAGCGTGAGTCGAGGGACCTGGGGGGCCGGGTGGCATGCTGCACGAGTGTCGCGCCTCCCGCCCACCCAGGTCCCTCGACTCACGCTCGGGATGACAGTTTGGCTGGCCCTACTCTTCGTTGATGTAGGTCCCGGTCAGCCGCACCGTTCCCCAGCGGTGACGCAGCACGAAGGCGGCCTCGGCGAAGGTGTCGTCGTCGCTGAACTCCGCGCCGCCATCCGGCACGGTGACATCGGTCATGCGATAGCCGGCGCCGAGCTCGAGGCGCGCCTTGAACGGGCGCAGCACGCCTTCGGCGTAGGAGTGGAAATCGTGCGCGAGTCCGACGCGGGCGTTGCCGCTCAGGCGCTCGATCTCCGACTCATCCTCGAGCGAGCCGTTGCCGTTGAGGCGGAGGAAGCCGACGTTGCGGCCGAAGAGACGCTTATAGGCGGACGCGTCGAGCACGAGGCCGTACGCGACGTTCTCGGTCACGGTCTCGTCGATGCGGCGCAGCGTGGCGTTGAATGACTCGACGGTGAACTTGGCCGAGGACCACGTCGGACCGGCGGCCACGGACACGCCGCGCGTCGCGAAGAACGGGTCGTCGATCGACTCGTACCACCAGCGCAGCGCGGCGAAGTCGAAGTCATCGCTGTCGGTCAGGGTGAAGTTGTCGTCGCGATCGGAGTCGTCGTCATCGTCGGTGTCGTCGTCGCCGTTGAGATCGAAGTCGCGATCGAGACTGGAGCCGCTGCGGGAGATGTCGAAGGTGACGGTCTGGCGCTGGGTGAGCGGATAGCCGAGGCCGAGGGCGATGTTCATCGCGTAATCGCGCTCTTTGGCGCGCAGGCGCTTGGAGATCGCCGCGGTACCGAAGCCGCCCGTACCCATGATGTCGTAAGCGCGATACGCCAGCCCGAGGTTGAGACCGTCCTGTTCGTCGGAGTCCTGGATGGCCGTCTCGAGGATGCCGAGGTTGTGGAGGAAGAAGCGGCCGCCGATGAGCGCGGAGCCGTCGCGCACGGTCTCGCCGTCGGGGAGGCGCGTGCCGCGCAGGTCGAGGTCGTAGAAAGCCGGCGTGACTTCGAGGATGCGCAGGACCAGCGTGGTGCCGCCGGCGGTGATGCCGGGCTCGATGCGATACGTGGCGTCGGCGACGAACGGCAGGCGGCGGATGCGGTACAGGGCCTGGCGGAAGTCGTCTTCCGTGTAGGTGCGCTCCTCCGGCAGCCGCGCCTCGGCGCGCACGATGTCGTCGTCGACGCGCGCGCCCTCGACGACGATGCGCTCGAGGCGAAAGCTCGTCTGCTGCTGCGCGAAGGCAGAGACGGAGGACAGCAACAGACACAGGGTCAGGACGGTGGCTCTCATGCGGAGGCGTACGCTAGGGGATTCGACCGCAGAACGCAACCGACGAACGGTAAACCTTCGAGAAGGCTTCGGCGACGAGGGCTGGCGGCGCTATCGCGCCGACGCGGCCGTTCGCAGTTCAGCAACGGCCTGTTCGGCCTGCCAGAGGTGCCGCCGCTCGTGCGCGGCGACGATGCGGAACGCCGAGAAGAGGTTGTAGCGCACGCGCTTGTCGAATGGCGAGACGATCTTCTGCGCGAGGTCGGCGTTGCGCGCGTCGCGGAGGAGGTCGATGAGTTTCTCCTGCAGGCCGGCGAACTCGCTGAAGGCATCGGCCTTGGTGCGTACGGCCTTAGGAACGAACGGCGCGCTGGTCTTGACCTTCGTCCGGATGGGCGGCTCGAGGAACCACGCCAGCACGCGCCCGATGAGGTCCATCTTCGGCTTCTTCTTTTTCGCGCCTTTCTTCTGGATGGCTTCGCTCAGCACGGGGAGAAACTGCTCGCTGGAGATGCTGAGGTGGACCAGACACTCGGCCGCAGACCAGCGCGCGGGACTGGGACGGACGGTGAAGAGACGCCCGTCGGTGGACTGGACGAGCATCCACGCGCGGCGCGTGGCCTCGTTCAGTTCCTTCTCCACTTCGTCGACCGGGTCGCTCACGCGTTCGCGATTGTATCCGCTGGCGACAGGGAGACGACCGGGAGGCCTCCGGCGGGCCGGTGCGACCGGCAGCGCTGGTTGGCCGCAACATGCGCGGCCGTTCGTCATTCGGCAATGGCGTTACGCGATAGGTCACGCTTTCTTGACCATTGCCTCACCCAGCTCGCGCGAGCGGCGCGTCGCCGCTTCGACGGCGTTCATCAGCGTGGTGCGCACGCCGCCCGCTTCGAGCGTATGCAAACCAGTGATGGCCGTGCCGCCGGGTGAGGTGACCATGTCCTTGAGGCGTCCCGGATGCTCGTTCGTCTCGAGGAGCAGCTTGGCCGAGCCGAGCACCGTCTGCGCCGCGAGGAGCTGCGCGGTGCGGCGCGACAATCCCACCTTCACACCCGCGTCGCTGAGCGCTTCGAGGATCAGAAACACGTACGCCGGGCCGGAGCCGGAGAGTCCCGTGACCGCGTCGAGCGCCGATTCGTCGAGGACGACCGTGATGCCGATGGCGTCGAAGATGCGCTTGGCGTCGGCGAGATCGGACTCGCTCGCATGCTCGCCGCCGGCGATGGCCGTCGCGGCCGCGTCGACGAGTGCCGGCGTGTTCGGCATGGCGCGCACGACGCGTGTCCCCTTTGCCAGCCGCGCCTGAATGGCCGCCACCGGTACGCCCGCGGCGATGGAGATGACCAGCGCATCCGGACTGATCGCGCTCCCGACCTCGTCCAGCACCCGGCTCATGATCTGCGGCTTGACCGACAACACGACGATCTCCGCCGCCGCGGCGGCTTTGTTGTCGGTGGTGCCGTGGATCCCGTACTTTTCCGCCAGTTCCCCCACCCGCTCCGCCCGCGGCCCCGACGCCGTGACCTGCGAGGCGGCAAAGTCGTTCCCGCGGAGCAGCCCGCGGATCATGGCCTCGGCCATGTTGCCGGCGCCGATGAAGGAGATGGTTCTCACGCGTTCCTCGCGAGGTACGTGCTGAGTTTCTCGACGATCGGGTCGAGATCGCGGTTCACGGTCGTCCAAAGCTGCATGTAGTCGATCTCCTGGTAGCGATGCACGAGCACATTACGCGAGCCGATCATGCCGGACCAATCGATACCTGGTAACTCAGCACGAATGTTTTCGGAGACGTTCTTCGCGGCTTCGCCCATCAGGATCAGGCAACGCACGACGCCATCCTGCAGGAATCGATTGTCGGCGACGACCTCCGCGCGTAACCCTGTGATGTGCAAGATCGCGCGGTCTGCGGCGTCCCGGATGTCGCGAAGATACCCGAGGTCACGCGAGGTCAAGCGGGACCGCCGAGTCGAGCATCGCGCGCTGGCGATAAGGATTGAGGCTTCGCTCCACCGAGCGCCGTGTCAACAGATCGACGTCACGCGCGAAGATCTCGCGCAGTTCATCCTGCATGTGTACGTGATCGAAGAGCGACCACTCCGCGTCCGGCGCAAACGACACGAGCACGTCGACATCGCTATCAGGACGAAAGTCGTCGCGCACCGCCGACCCGAAAAGCGAAAACTCCGTGATCTTCCATCTCTGGCAGAAGTCACGGAGTTTCTCTTTGTCGATCTCGATGGCGATGCTGCTCATCGCCCGAGTGTACCTCGGTGTTACGCCGCGTTGATCCCGTGGCACTTTTTGTACTTTTTCCCGGAGCCGCACGGGCAAGGGTCGTTGCGGCCGACTTTGGCTTGCGTGCGCTTGGTCGGGGCGACCGGCTCCTTCGGGGCGCCGGAGAACGTCAGTTGCTGGCGGGGGGGCTGGGGCGGGAGGGCGCGCTGGACGCGGGCCGCTTCCTCGCGCTCGTTCTCGCGGCTGCCGCCGGCGAGCTCGATCTTCCACAGCACCTTGACCACGCGGTCCTGGATGCGCTCCATCATCGACTGGAACAGCTCGAACGACTCGCGCTTGTACTCGACCAGAGGATCGCGCTGGCCGTAGCCGCGGAGGCCGATGCCTTCCTTGAGGTGGTCGATGTTGAGGAGGTGATCCTTCCACTGCTGGTCGATGACCTGCAACAGAAGGTACTTCTCGTTCAGGCGCATGTTCTCCGGACCGACCAGCGCCTCTTTCTCCTCGTAGCGCTTATTGACCGCCTCGACGAGCTTGTACTTCACCTCGTCCGGACGATCGTGCTCGATGTCCGCGCCCGCGGAGCGCAGGTCGAGGCCGAAGTAGTCGTACAGCTCCGCGTTGAGCTCCGTCTCGTTCGGGACCTCGCGGTCGCCTTCCGGAAAGTGCGTGTCGACGAGATACGTCACGATCTCGTCGGCGGCGTTGAGGATGTACTCCTTCCCCTCGCGGCCGTCGAGGATCGAGCGGCGCAGTCCGTAGATGGACTCGCGCTGCTTGTTCATCACGTCGTCGTACTCGAGCAGGTGTTTGCGCGCCTCGAAGTTGCGTCCCTCGACCTGCTTCTGGGCGCGCTGGATGGCGTTGGTGACCATGCCGTGCTCGATGGGCACGCCTTCCTCCATGCCCAGGCGCTCCATGAGGCCCATGATCCGGTCGCCGCCGAAGATGCGCATCAGATCGTCTTCGAGCGAGAGGTAGAAGCGCGACGAGCCCGGATCGCCCTGACGGCCGGAACGGCCGCGGAGCTGGTTGTCGATGCGGCGCGACTCGTGGCGCTCGGTGCCGACGATGTGCAGGCCGCCGAGGCGGACCACTTCCTCGTGATCGTCCTTCCACTCCTCACGGGTCTGCTCCTCGATCTTCTGGCGCTCGGCCGGGTCTTCGAGGTCCTTCGTCTTCTGCAGCGCGGTGTACTCGGGGTTGCCGCCGAGGAGAATGTCCGTGCCGCGGCCGGCCATGTTCGTGGCGATCGTGACCGCGCCTTTGCGGCCGGCCTGGGCGACGATCTCCGCCTCGCGCTCGTGGTACTTGGCGTTGAGCACGACGTGCGGCACGCCGTTGCGCTTGAGGGCCGCGGCCAGTGCCTCCGACTTTTCGATGGAGATGGTACCGACCAGCGACGGCTGTCCGTTGACCTGCTTCTCCTTGATGTCCTCGACGATGGCGTCGAACTTCTCGCGCTCGGTGCGGTACACGAGGTCGGGCATGTCCCTGCGGATCATGTCGCGGTTGGGCGGGATGACCACGACGTCGAGCTTGTAGATCTTATCGAACTCCGCCGCTTCGGTGTCGGCCGTACCGGTCATGCCGGCCAGCTTCTCGTACATGCGAAAGAGGTTCTGGAACGTGATCGTGGCCAGGGTCTGATTCTCGGACTCGATGCGCACGCCCTCGCGCGCCTCGACGGCCTGATGCAGGCCGTCCGACCAGCGGCGGCCCGGCATGAGCCGGCCCGTGAACTCGTCGACGATGATGACCTCGCCGTCCTTGACGACGTACTCGACGTCGCGCTTGTAGAGGTTCGCGGCGCGCACGGCCTGGTTGATGGCGTGCAGCATGTCCATGTTGGAGGGGTCGTACAGCTCGATCCCGCCGAGGAGCTTCTCGGCGTGCAGGACGCCGTCTTCGGTCAGGACGGCGGTGTGCTGCTTCTCGTCGACCTGGTAGTCGGTGCCGGGATTGAGTTTCGGAACGACCTTGGCCGCGACATAGTACTTGTCCGTCGACTCCTCGGAAGGTCCGCTGATGATGAGCGGCGTGCGCGCTTCGTCGATGAGGATCGAGTCGACCTCGTCGACGATCGCGTAGACCGGGTCGCGCTGGACCATGGCCTCGAGGTCGAACTTCATGTTGTCGCGCAGGTAGTCGAACCCGAACTCGTTGTTCGTGCCGTACGTGACGTCGCAGCGGTAGGCGATCTGGCGCTCGCGGTCGCCGTGCTGGTTCTGGATCACGCCGACCGTCAGTCCGAGGAACTTGTAGAGACGGCCCATCCACTCGGAGTCGCGGCGGGCCAGGTAGTCGTTGACCGTGACGACGTGCACGCCGCGGCCGGTCAGCGCGTTGAGGTAGACCGGGAGCGTGCCGACGAGCGTCTTGCCCTCGCCCGTCTTCATCTCCGCGATCTTGCCGCGGTGGAGCACCACGCCGCCCATGAGCTGCACGTCGAAGTGCCGCATGTTGAGCACGCGCTTGCCCGCCTCGCGGCAGACCGCAAAGGCCTCGGGGAGCAGCTCGTCGAGGGCGGCCTGCAGGTCGGCCTTCGCCGCCTTGACCGCGTTCTCGTCGCGGGGGACTTCCTTCTTCACTTCTTCGAGCGCTTCCACGGCGGGGCGGAGCCGGGCCCGGAACTCGTCGGTTTTGGCGCGCAGCTCGTCGTTCGAGAGGGCGCTCACCTGCGGCTCGAGAGCATTGATCTGCACGACGATCGGGCGCATGGCCTTCACGTCGCGCTCGTGCTTCGAGCCGAAAATCATGGTTAGTACTTTGTCGATCATGTCAGCGCATACCTTGTCGAAGGCCGGAACCTTATCAAATCACTGCCGGAGCAGGTCCAGACGGTCCAGCGTCATCCAGAACTGGTGTCCGAGAAAGATCACCAACGCGAAATAGAGGATTGCAATTGCCGCGCGCTGGGCGCCGGTGATCTCGTAGAAGTGGGGATCGGTCTTCTCGCGAACGATCGACGCGTAGACCTGAAACGCGGCGAGCACGGCAATGAGGATGAACAGCGGGTTCGGCTGGTCGACGACCTTGTAAATAATCGCGCCGCCGCCGAAGACCCACATCCACTTGGAGATGGCCGCGGAGATGCGGCCGCCGTCGAGCATCCCGATGGGGATCATGTTGATCAGGTTCAGCGCGAAGCCAAGGAACGCGATCAGGAGGTAGAGCGGGTCGGCGGTCCATTTGTAGACCTGTAACACCGCCAGGGAGGCCATCGTCCCGAAGAACGGCCCGGCCAAGCCGATGATGGCGTCGTCGAATACGGTCCGCGGCTGGTCTTTCAGCGTGACGGCGCCGCCGATGAAGGGGATGAAGACCATGAAGCCGGCCCGCAGCCCTTTGGCGCGGATGGCCACGGCGTGCCCGATCTCGTGGATGAGGGTGATGCCGACGAAGCCGGTGACGACGCCGAGGGGGTACTGGGTGGTGTAGGCGGCAATGGTGACGACGAACGAGCCGCCGGCAACGGCGTACTGCATGGCCCCGAAGCCTTCGAAGGGGTTGACGAAGAAGACGCGCACCTTTTCGACGAAGAGGATGAGCAGGCCTTTGGCCTTCAGCGCCCAGACGCCGAGGAGCAGGATCAGTCCTGAAAGGATTTTCGGCAGCGAGCGGCGGGAGGCCATTGCGGGATTGCCGGCGTCTATAACGAGGCATCGGCAGGTGTATTCCGAGACTCACGAGGGGGACGACGGGAGGCCTCCGGCGGGCCGGTGCGACCGGCAGCGCTGATTGTGCCCATGATGTCGCGCAAACACGTGTTTCGTCGACAGGCGTGCGTTCAGGCTAGGCCAACCCAGCGCTGCCGGTCGCACCGGCCCGCCGGAGGCCCCCCGTCGTCTTCCTTTCGTGAGTGCAAGGAGTCGCCGCCGCTATGATGCGACCCGTGTCGGAAGTCGATTCGCTGCGGCAGCAACTGAAAGACCGCGGCTACCTCACCCATGGAATCGAGCGCTGGTTCGCTCTCGACCCGTGGAGCTCGCGCGCGTTCTGGCTGGAGCTGACGCTGGTCGCGCTCAAGGCGGCCGTGCTGATCGCCGCCTTCGGCGCTTTGCCGATGACCGCGGTCATGCTGTTCCGCAACGCTCCCCTCGGCGCGATCGAGACGCTGGGACTGTTCGTCTCTTATGGCTTGGCGTGGCTGGTCGCGGCCTTCGCCTTCGTGGTGGTCGTCGCGCTGATCCTGAAGATCCGTCCGGCGCTGCCGATCGACACGCCGCGGGCGCTGCTGGCCATCTCGTTCGCCGCGAGCGCGCTGCTCGTCGGCCCGGCGGCGGTCTGGTGGTACCGGTTCGACACGTCGGCGACGACGGCGGAGCTGGCGGTCGGCGTCGCATTGATGGTGCTGTTCTTTCTGATCGCCACGATCGTCATCTCGGCGGCGCTGCTGTCGTTCTCGATTTACGAACTGCAGCGCGTCCCGGCCATCCATCAGAAGCGGCGCGGCGTGCCGATGCTGGTCGCGGCGGCGGTGCTGATCGCGCTGCTGTTCGTCCCAGCGTACGCGGACCGCGAGCGCAGTGCGCCCGATCCGATGGTGGTCACGACACCGACGTCGACGCGCATCGCCCTCATCGCCGTCGACGGGCTCACGCACGAGATCCTGCAGTCGCGCCCGGACCTGGCCAGCGCGTTTCCCAGCGCGGCGGCGGTGAGCAATCTCCCCGGCGATTCCACGACCGAGCGCTGGGCCTCCCTCGGCACCGGCGTGCGCACCGAGGCGCACGGCGTACGCGCCATTGAGGGCGTCCGCTTCCGCGGCAGCTCGCACATCCTGCAGCGCATCTCCCGCGGCGATTTCGTGCTGATGCAGCTCGCCCCGCTCCTCGGCATCGCCCGCCGCGAGCCGCTCCCGCCAACGGTGCGCCGCCGCGATTACGTCTGGGAGATCGTCGCCGCGCGCGGCCTGCCGAGCGTGGCCGTGAACTGGTGGGCCACGGCGGACGCGCAGATCGCCGCGCTGCACTCGATCGGGCCGGAGTCGATCTTCGGCGGCGCGCAAGGCGATCCGCTGCGCGTCGATTCCGCGGCGTCCGCACGCTTTCTGTCGGCGCTCGACGAGCGCAAGCCGCGTCTGGCAACGGTCTACCTCCCCGCGCTCGACGTCGTCCTCAATCGCCTGGAGCTGGACCAGTCGACGCAACTCGCGCAGTCGCTGCGCGCCCTCGACGGTCTCGCACGCACGGTCGCCGCGGTGCGGGCACGCGGGTACGAGGTCGTGCTGACCGGCATGCCCGGCGATCGGCAACGCGGCTCGGCCGTGATCGCCTCGACGCTGCCGATGCAACGCGCCGGGAGCGAGTTCGACGTCGCCCCGACGCTCCTCGATCTCCTCGGCTTTCCGCTGTCGGCCGAGATGCCTGGCGGGACGCTCGCATCGAAACCGTCCGGCGAGCCGCGCATCGCCACCTACGGCCACCGCACCTCCGCCGGCGCGCCGGCGCAACTCAATGACGAGTATTACGAGAACCTGAAGTCGCTGGGGTACATACGATGAAACGACTGCTTTTCATCCTCGCCATCGCCGTCGCTGCCAACGCGCAGCGCCCGATAGCCTTCGAAGACTTGGCCGCGATGAAGCGGCTCGGCACGCCGGCGCTGTCGCCGGACGGCAAGTGGATCGCGTACGACGTGACCACCATCGACCTGCCGAAGAACTCCCGCTCGAGCGCGGTCTGGCTGATGCGCGCCGACGGTTCGGACGCGAAGCAGATCGCCACCGGCGACAGCGCGGTGTGGTCGCCGGACGGGAAGACGCTGGCCCACGTCTCGGGCGGACAGATCGTGCTGTACGACGTCGCCACGGGCAAGACGCGCAAGCTGCCCGAGTTGGCCGGCGGCGCGTCGTCGCTGAAGTGGCTGCCGGACGGCTCGGCGCTGCTGGCCGTCTCCGACATCTATCCCGACTGCGGCGTCGAGGCGAAGTGCATCGCCGAACGCGCCAAGGGGGAGGAGAGCGCGCCGACGAAGGCGCGCGTCATCGACAGCCTGCTCTTCCGCCACTGGAACGCGTGGCAGGCCGCCACCCGCGCGCACATCCTCTACGTGCCGGTGGGCGGAGGCGCGCCGCGCGACCTGACGCCCGGCGCGTTCGACGCGCCGCCGTTCTCGGTCGGCGGCGGGAGCGAGTTCGACGTCTCGCCGGACGGCAAGGAGCTGGTCTACGCGCGCAACACCGACGAGCGGCCGGAGACGTCGACCAATGCCGACATCTTCGTCACGCCGATCGGCGGAGGCGCGGCGACCCGTCTCACCTCGCGCACCGGCGCCGACACCGGTCCCGCTTACTCGCCCGATGGCCGCTGGATCGCCTGGCGTTCGCAGCGCCGCGCCGGCTTCGAGGCCGATCTCTGGGAGCTGTGGCTCTACGACCGCGACACGAAGCAGTCGAAGCAGATCGGCGCCGATTTCAACAACGGCTTCGACTCCATCACCTGGGCGCCGGACAGCAAGACCATCTTCACGACGTCGCCGCTGGAAGGACGTCACGCGATCTACGAGGTCACGCTCGACGGCCGCGCGAGCCTCGTCCACAACTCCGGCTCCGCGGACGGCGTGCAGATCGCGCGCGACCGCAACACGATCTACTTCCAGCTCTCGACCCTGAGCCGTCCCGCCGACATCTACGCCCTCTCGCGCGGCGGTCAGGCGAAGCAACTCACCCATCACAACGACGCGCTGCTGGCGTCATTGAAGATGGCGGCGTACGAGCCGACGTGGTGGAAGGGCGCCGGAGACGCGCGCGTCCACGGCTGGCTGCTTCGGCCGCCGAACTTCGACGCGACGAAAAAGTATCCGGCGGTGGTGCTGATCCACGGCGGGCCGCAGGGGGCGTGGGGCGAGTCGTGGTCGTACCGGTGGAACCCGCAGATGTTCGCCGCTCGCGGCTACGTGGTGCTGATGCCGAATCCGCGCGGCTCGAGCGGCTTCGGCCACCAGTTCCTCGAGGAGATCTCGCGCGACTGGGCCGGCAAGGTCTACACCGACATCATGAACGGCGTCGACATGCTCGCCGCGCAGCCGTACGTCGACGCGAACCGCATGGGCGCGGCCGGCGCCTCCTACGGCGGTTACATGGTGAACTGGATCCTCGGCCACACGAACCGCTTCAAGGCCCTGGTGTCGCACGCCGGCGTGTACAACCTGGAGTCGATGGCCGGCGTGACCGAGGAGCAGTGGTTCACGGACTGGGAGTTCGGCGGACCGCCTTGGGAGAACGAGGAGATGTACGCGCGCCTCTCGCCGCACAAGTTCGCGAAGAACTTCGCCACACCGACGCTGGTCTCGCACGGCGAGCTCGATTTCCGGGTGCCGATCGGCGAGGGGATGCAGCTCTTCACCGCGCTGCAGCGGCGCGGGGTCCCGTCACGGCTGCTGTACTTTCCGGACGAGGGGCACTGGGTGCTGAAGCCGCAGAACTCGAAGCTGTGGCACCAGACGGTGCTGAAGTGGCTGGATCGGTGGCTGAAGCCGCCGGCGTAAGGGAGCGGCGCTAACGCCGTTCTGTCATCCCGAGCGTGAGTCGAGGGACCTGGGCGGGCGGGGGGTACGATGCATGAGCATGGCGCCCCCGCCCACCCACGTCCCTCGACTCACGCTCGGGATGACAGCAGTGGTACCCGCTACGTTCGCGTCGTTCCGACCGAGGTCGCGGCGGTCGCCGCGCTCGAGCCTTCTCCCGGGCCGAGGGCCGGGCGGGCCACGGTCGAGGTGATGCCGACGGCTTCCGCGTACTTCAGATACGTGTCGATCGAGGCGATGACCACACGAGCTTCAACCGTGATCAGGTCGATGCCGACGAGGGAGATGCGGACCCACGCGTCGACCACGATGCCTTTGTCCAGGATCCGGTCGAGGACATCGATGAGACTGGTTCCGCCTGGTGCGCGTTCAACAGCCATGTGCGTTACCTACCTTTCCTCTCTCCCGGCTTCCCCGCGGGAAGCTCACGAGCGTTGAGCTGACGTTCGAGATCGGCGATGCGAGTGCGCAGATCGTCGTATTCGGCGGCCTGCACCGCCTTCGGATCGCTGGAGTAGAAGCGGTCCGAGCGCCACCAGTTGATGCCGATGGCTTCCGCCTTGTCGATGGAGCAGATCACGAGGCGCAACTGGATGGTGAGCAGCTCCACGTTCGCCAGCGACACTTTGATGTCGCCCGCGACCACGAGCCCCTTGTCCAGGATCTTGTCGAGGATGTCCACCAGCCCTTGCGGCTGTCGCTGGAGCGGCCCCCGATCCTCAATCGCCATGCGGACGCACGTTTAACACATCACTCCCACATCTTCAAAGGTCCGAGTTTGAGATTCAGCTCCTCATCGCTGAGCCCGAATGTCCGCTTCAGCTCGGCCATCTTTTCCTCGAGCTTCATCAGCGCGTTCCCCAGCCGCTCGATCTCCTCCTCGGACAAATTGCCGCGGTCCATCCGCCGGAGGGCCTGCTTCTCGAGCAGTTTCCGGACGAGCTCCACGATCGACAGGACCAGCTTGGCCAGCCCGTTCTCGACCGCCTCCGCGTCGGCGGAGATCCGCTCCGGGACGATCGACTCCGTGAACGTCAGCGCCTCGAGCAGCTCCTTTTCTTCATTCGCGATCATCATCGGCGAAGACCTCCAGCGGCCAGGGGCCGGACAGCAGAAACGGGACGCCGGTCGCGCGCAATTGCTCTCCCGCGGCACGCACATCCTCGACGCGCTCCCGCTCGACGAGCGCCGCCAGCTCGATCGACTTCTCGTCGCGGTGAATCCAGCGATGCTGCACCGCCAGCGGCACGAGCAGCCGCTCGGCCGCCTCGCGGAACGCGGGGTCGACGTTCGCCCCCTGCGTCGCGGCGTGCAGCGCGCGCAGGTAATCCGCGCCGCTGGAGAACGCGTGACGGTCGGGCCGCGGACTCGGCGTCGCCGCGGCCACCTTTACCGTCATCTCTACGTTGGCGCGATTCGCGGTCAGCGTGCGCTTCCAGCGTGCGAGGTGGGCGAGCGTCTTCGACTGCGCCTCCTCGGCGCCAAAGAACGTAAAGCCGTAACGCACGGCGATGAACGTGGCCACGTCGAGCAGCTTGCCGCGGATGCCGGCGATGCGCAGCAGCAGCTCGCGGTCCCCGAGGGGCTGGTCGTCCGCGATCTGGACCGCGCTGAGGAAGAGATCGCCGATGGGGACGGCATCCGCGAGCGGCTCGATGTCGTCGCGCAGCAGGTGCGCGCCAATGGCGATGGACTTCATCGCTTCGACACGCGCATGACCGCGTCGACGTTGGCCAGGACGACGTTCAGGCCGAGGTAGAGGAGATCGACGTCGCCGATGGAAATGACCGCTTCGCCGGCGATGACCACACCCTTGTCGAGCAGGTGATCGAGCGTCTCGAGAAGGGCCAGCTCTTCCAGTTGTTCAGCCATCAGTTCGCAAACGTATACGGCGGCCACGGCCCGGTCAGACCGACGGTAACGCCTTCGGATTCATACCGCGAGATCAATTCGGAGTGCAGCTCCTGCAGGATGGATTCCTCGTCGCGGTTGATGAGGACGTTGATCTGCGGAAAGGCGCCGTCGCGCCGCTCGCGCGTCTCGGCCACGGTCTCGCAGCGGAGGCGGTCCAGCACCTGCCGCTCGATCTCCGCCACCACTTCCTGCTCGGCCGCTTTCGAGGAGCGTTTCTTCTCGTCATCGAGCTTTTTGCGGAGGAGGAACGCCTTCCCCGGCGGCGCGGTCTCGATCTCGCTCTGCAGGTTGCGCAGCGATTCCACGCGCGAGGCGATGGACTCGCTCCAGCGCGCCGGCTCGAACTCGACCTGCAGCGTCCACTCCTGCTTGCCGTCGAGGCGCTCCAGCGCCTTGGACAGCAGCTCACTCTGCTCGTGCAGATTCGCCCGCAGCGCCTCCTCGGAGGAGAACAGCGTGAACGCACGCAGCGGCACGATGGCCGTGCGTTTCATCAGGTCGCTGACGACGTCCTGATGCCGGTAGCCGATCGCGCCGAGCCACTCGAGGTCGCCCGCCCGGCGGTCGATGACCTCCTGCGAGAACTCCTCGGGGTTCACCGCGGTGAACACTCCGCACACTCCGTCGATCGACGCGACGCCGAAGCGCCGCGTGCCGTCGATGCCGTCGACCTCGGGGGTCACGGCGTCGCGCGTGACGCAGTAGACGTAGATCACGCCACGATCATAGTTTAGGAGCAGCAGAGGGTGTAGATACGCGCGTCCGCACGCGATCCCGTCCTCTCGCGCATTCCAGTCCCCTCTCCCCGCGCACGGGGAGAGGGTTAGGGTGAGGGGCCTCTTCCTCGCACGTGGCACGACCCCTCACCCGGCGCTGCGCGCCACCCTCTCCCCCTCGGGGGAGAGGGGACTGGCGGAAATCACGGCACCAGCGCCGCGAGCCCGGAGAGCGACGGGCTAACTAAAGCCCAACAGGTCTTCAGTTTAGCGGGGATCAACGCGAATGATCGATGACTCAGCCCGGAAAATCGATGCCTCAACTTGGATGATCGATGCCTCAACCTGGGTGATCGATGCCTCAACTTGGGTGATCGATGCCTCAATTCGGCTGATCGATGCCTCAGCTTGGGTGATCGATGCCTCAGCTTGGGTGATTGATGCCTCAACCCGGATGATCGATGCCTCAGCTTGGGTGATCGATGCCTCAGCTTGGGTGATCGATGCCTCAATTCGGGTGATCGATGCCTCAGCTCGAGTGATCGATGCCTCAACTCGAGGCATCGATGCCTCAACTCGCCCCCCCCCTAAATTCCGGCATGGCCGATGGGTGGAAGTGCCGCGGAAAGCGCGGCTGACCGCGCGGCGAAGGTGGCTTGCGCGGCACCGGCGCCGGACACGATGAACGAGTAGCACGGTAGACCCGCGGGCGCGCCCGCATTTGCGTCGCGGAGGGCGGGGGAGCGGGGACCGGGAGAATCACGGCACCAGCGTCGCCAGCTCAGCAAGCGACGCCGGTGGTGCGTCGCGGCGCTCGATGACGGTGACTTCGCCGAGCTGGGCGAGCAGGGAGAGCTCGTGGGCGCGGACGGAGCGGTCGCAGCGGCACTCGTTCTCAGGAGTGACGTAGTTCGCGATCAGGCCGCCGACGGGGATCCCGCGCGCCGTCAGGTTGCCGACGAGACGCCGGGTCTCGGCGACGACCTCGGTCTCGGGACGCGTAACGACGATCACCGCCGTACGCTCCGAGTGCAGGGTGGCGTCGAGCTCCTTCAGCGACCGGGAGGCGCGGACCAGCTCCTCCCCCAGCTCGCCCGGCGGGATCAGCTCCTTGTAGCGGAGCAGGAGGCGCATGAACTCGCGCACCCATTCGCCGGCCGTCTTCGGCAGGTCGAGCAGCCGCAGGAAGTGTCCCGTCGGGGCGGTGTCGACGATCACGCCGGCCAGCGACTCGTCCGAGGCGAGGTCGGCCAGCCGCGTGATGGCGAACAGCTCATCCGCCCCCGGCGGCGCGATCTCGATCAGGTTCTGCATGGCCTCGGAATCGTGGGCGATGGTCATGCCGCGCGGCGCGAGGGCGTCGAAGGCGTGCTCGATCTCGCGGCCGAGGGAGTCGCGGAAGCGGCGCCACTTGGCTTTCGTGTCGATGGTCTCGACGCGCAGGTTCGGCGGAGGAGGCTCGTTCGCGAAGACGTCGCGGAGGGAGTGGGCGGGGTCGACGGAGATGATCACGTACTGGTTGCCGGGGTTACGCGTGGCGAGTTGGAGCGCGATCGATGACGCACAGGTCGTCTTGCCCACGCCGCCTTTCCCGGCAAAGAAAGTGACGTGGCCAAACGCAGGGCGTGGCTTCAGCCCGCCCCCTCCGGGGGCGGGCGGGCTGAAGCCACGCCCTACGTAGTGGCAATGCCTCGGGTAGTCCACGACGCGCGGGAAGCGCGCACGCGCGGCGTCGTCGCGCGCTACGCGCACTTCGTCGAGCGCGCAGTCGGGATCGAGCACGGCGCGGTTCAGCACTACGAACGGCACGTCGATCTCGATCCCGTCGATCAGCCGCGCGGTCTGCTCGACGACGAGCGGCTCCGACAGCATCACCGGCACGAACGCCGTCCGCGCCGGATCCTGCAGCAGCTCCCGCCGTCGCGTGGCCCGCGCGTCGAACTCCTCGATGAACGCGTCCACCGCGTCGCGGGGATCGCGGCGCGTGAACTGGCGCACCAGGGCCCGGTGCTTCTCCGCCATCGAGTCGAGCGCCAGCGCGAGCTGGTGAAAGTGCTCCGACGACGACAGCATCCGCAGCGTGTGCCCCGTCGGCGCGGTGTCGACGACGATGAGCGAGCCCTGCTCGGCCAGCTCGCCGATGTGCATCCAGGTCATCAGCTCGTCGACGCCGGGGATGGCCAGCTCGAAGAGGCGGCGCAGCTCCTCGCGGTCGAGGTACGTCCCGCGGTCGCCGATCTCGAGAAACGACTCCAGGTTCTCGCCGAGGAACTTGCGATACAACGCCTCGGAGTCGAGCGCCTCGACGCGCAGCAGCGTCGCGTTGAGATGTTCGGCCGCGGCTTTGGCCAGCGTCGTCTTCCCCACCCCGCCCTTGCCGCCGAACAGGATCACCCGGCGGCCGGAGAGCTCGTCCAGCGCCGCGGTGAAGGCGCTCATCGGTCGCCGTAGCCGGTGTACATCCCGATGCCGCCCTCTTCCTCGTCACGGTCGGCGGCGATCTGGCGGGCCAGCTCCTCGCGGCGCGCGCGGATGTCGCGCAGGGCCTGGAACACGATGGCCTCCTCGGCCACGTAATCCTCTTCGCTGATGTCGCCGACCTCGAGCATCATCTGCAGCTCGATCAGGCGCTCCTTCCAAGGCTGATCGTTCATCAGCTCCTCGTCGGCCATCTGCTGGATCGTTCGCATCACCCACTTGATGCCGGCGATCGGCCCCTTGAGGGGGAGCATGAGGATGTCGTCGAGGAGGAAGGCCATTGGTCGAGAGCTCGTTCGTGGTGATGCTTGGAAGTGGTCACTGGTTACTGGTTGCTAGTTGCTAGTGGCTCATCGCGTGAAGCAAAGGCACTAGTAACCAGCAACTAGAAACCAGTAACCCCAATAACTACCGCTCCGCCCGCTCCAGCTTCAACCGGATGTTCACGAAGTTGTACGGCGGCCACGGTCCCGTGTAGAGGAACGTCAGCTTGTTCTCGTATTTCTTGGCGATCTCGGAGATCTGGTCGTCGAAGGCGCGGGTCTTGTCGCGCTCGACGAGGAAGGCGGCGTTCATGATCATCTTGTCGCCGATCGGCTTGTTCGAGCGCGAGGCGATGGCGGCGTCGCGCAGGGCCTCGTAGATCTCCGTCACGTACGCGTCCGCCTTGGCCTGCAGCGCCGACTCCACGACGCGGCCGAGCTGCATCCGCGAAAAGTACGTGGACGTCGACGTGTTCGACTGGATCTCTTCCTTGAGGCGGCGGATCTCCTCGTTCTCGTTCTCGATCTCGCCGATGACCTGGTCCTTGTTCCAGTTCACCTTCAGGCCGAACTCGATCTTCCCTTCCATCTTCTGGAGCACGTCGCTGAGCGCCTCGTAGGTGCCCTTGAGGAACTCCTTGATGTCGTTCTCGGTGCGGAAGACCGTGCCGAACGACATCGGCAGCACGGTAAAGTCCTTCATCACCAGCTCGTTCACGTGCTCGTGGGCGAGCGCGTTCTCGCGCGTGGGGTCGAAGACGATCAACGGGCAGTTCGAGACCACCGCCGCGAACTCGCGATACGGCACGGTGTGCACGCTGTCGCCGCGGCCGCCGATGCCGACGGCGCCGAAGTCTTTCGGCGTGTCGGTTTTGATGATGCAGTAGACGTATTTACCCTGCTCGGTATCCGGCATGCCCACCTGCTCGCTCATCCGCGAAGAATACAATAGCCAGCGCGTTGCAAGCCCGGAACCCAGTCCCCCTCGTACGCCGGATCGAGCGGTGGTTCGCCCTCCACCAGCGCCCCCTCCCGTGGCGCGACGGCTATGAGCCTTATCGCGTCTGGGTGTCCGAGGTCATGCTGCAGCAGACCCGGATGGAAGTGGTGCTGCCGTACTTTCAGCGCTTTCTGACGCGCTTTCCCGGCCTCCGAGCGCTGGCAGCGGCGACGGACGACGAAGTGATGTCGGCGTGGTCGGGCCTCGGCTACTACCGGCGCGCGAGGATGCTCCGCGATGGCGCACGGGCGGTGGTGGAGCGCTTCGGCGGCGTCATCCCGTCGACGGTCGAGGAGCTGCTGACCATTCCCGGCATCGGACGCTACACCGCCGGCGCCATCGCTTCCGTTGCCTTCGACAGGCGCGCCCCGATCGTCGACGGCAACGTGGCCCGCGTGCTCTCGCGCGTCTTCGCCGACGCCGGCGATGCGTGGCCGCGGGCGACCAGCCTCGTCGAGGCGTGCAGCTCGCCGCGGGTATTGAATCAGGGCCTGATGGAGCTCGGCGCGCTGATCTGCAAGCCGCGCAATCCCACCTGCCTCCTCTGCCCCCTGCGCAACGACTGCGCGGCGCTGGCCGCGGGCCGCGTCGACGACTTTCCGCCGCCCAAGGCGAAGAAGGCCACGCGGGAGCTGCGCATCCCCCTCTACCTCGTCCGCGACCGCCGCGGCCGCGTCCTGATGCGCCGCGCGTCCGGGCCGCTCATGGACTCGATGTACCACCTGCCGCACGGCGACACGTCATTGCTCGACGGCGAGCCGCTGGCCGCGACCCCGGGGGAACTGCTCGGCACGTTCCGCCACACCGTCACCACCCGCAAGATCGAGTTCGTGCTCTACGCCGCCGAGCTGCAGGGCCGCGCGCGCGGCGGCTTCGAATGGATCGACCTGGCCACAATGCACGAGATCCCGCACCCGTCGTACGTCACCAAGGCTTTGAAACTTATCACTTAGAATGCAGCCATGCGCGGGCGTGTGAAAGCGGTCCTCTTTCTCCTTCTCCTCTCCTCCTTTCCGGCTTTCGGACAGTGCGTCTGGACGCCGCAGGCCAGCTCGCCGTTTCGCGCCACGGCCTACGACGTCGCCGTCGACGGCACGCGTCTCTGGCTGGCCACCGGCTACGGGGTGGAGTTGCTCGCGGACAACGGCAGGCGCATCGTCGACGTCCAGGCCCTGCCCGGCTCGACGCGCGTCGTCCGCGCGCTGACCGACGGACGCGGCTACGCGTACGCCGGCAGCGGCTCGCGGCTTTACGTCCTGCAGGCCGGCCCGTCGGCCATCAATCCGGTCCGCTCCGTCGACGCCGGCGCCACGATCAACGACATTCTCATCGCCGGCTCGTATCTCTTCGTGGCCACCACCAACGGCCTGCTGCACTTCGACGTCATCGATGCAGCGAACCCGATCAAGACGAGCGTCCTCCTTCCCACCTCGGCCCCGAACGTGACCGCGCTGGCCGCGGCCGGCACGAAGCTCTACGCCGCCGACGGCGACGACACGGTCGAAGTTTTCACCATCAGCATCCCCTCCATCCCCCAGCACTCGGCCGAGCTGAAGTCAGTGCAGCGCGCCACGGCCGTGCACGCGCAGGGCGACACGGTCCTCGTCTCCGACGCCTTCGGCCAGAACACCGACGTCTTCGCCGGTACGACCCGCCTCGGACGCCTGCCCGTCGGCGCGAACGCCTTCGCCGCCAACGCGAACGGCGTGCACTTCGTGGCCGGGCCCGACCGCACGCTGCGCGCGGTCGACTTCACCTCCACCACCACGCTGCGCGAGCTGTTCGAGCACCAGCTCGCGCCGACCGGCGGCACCGACAACGCCATCCATGCCATGGCCCGCTCCGGAAACACGCTGTACGTGGCCGCGGGGGACATCGGCCTGGCCATCTTCGACATCACGCAGCTCGCGCCGCCGTATCCGGTCGCCGCCTATACCAGCACCGCGAGGAGCAGCGTCGTCGTCCACGGCGACGGGGCTTACTTTGCCGACGCCTCCGGCGCGATCAACGAGCAACAGATCCAGTCCGCCGGAATCGCGCTCAAACACCTCCGGAGCTGGAACGGCGGCACGCTGGTTCACGACGTCGACGGCGCCGGACTCCTCACTTCGTCCGGCGACATCACGTCGCACTGGTCGCTCCTGTCGCAGATTGTGGACTCCAGCACGAAGTTTCCGGCGGAGGTGAAACAGGCCGCGTTCCGCGCGCTGGACGTCGTGGCGCTGCTGGCCGACGGCACGGTCTGGCTCAGCGGCATGGCGCCGCAAAAGGTCGCGCTGCCGCCCATCGCGCACATGGCCCGCTCCGGCAGCAATTACCTCTTCGTGGAAGTGCGCAACGAGGGGAAGACGGTCCTGCACATCTACACCTCGCACGACTTCACCGCCGAGCCGCGCCGCGTGACGGTCGACGGCGTGGCCATCGGCCTGCCGGCGCTCGACGCCACGCGCGCCGCGGTCTTCACCTTCACCGGCGTGAACGTCGTCGACATCGCCACGGGCACGGTGCGCGTCGTGACCGACTCGAACCGCGTCATCCCGCGGCAGCTGGCCTTCTCCGGCGACGACCTGCTCGTCCTCGACACGCGCGTGCTCTACGTCTACGACGACGCCCGCACGCTGATCCGCGAGCAGTTCCTCCCCGCCGACGCGGTGATGCTCGACGCGGAGAACGGCGTCGCCGTCCTGGCCACGACCGAGGGCACGCTGGTCGTGTCCTATCTCGCCGCGCAGCCGGCGGCGACGATTCCGTTCGAGAGCAGCTTCTACACGAAGCTCGTTTCCGCCGGCGGCCGCGTCTATCTCCTCAGCGCCGACGGCATCGACATCCACACGCCGACGCTCGACTACGCCGGCGGCGTGCCGGTCCGCGGCATCGTCGACATCGCCGCCGGCACCAACGGCTTCTTCACGCTGGCCGCGAACGGCGCCGTCACGGCGTACTCGCGTCAGGGCGTGGCCATCGCGAAGATGACCCTCAACGAGGGCTCTGACGCGCAGCCTCTGGCCATCGACACGGCCGGCAACGCGGTCTGGGTCTCGCTGTCACGAGGCTGCCTGACCGGCGGCTGCCAGAAGAAGACGCTCGTCCTCGATCCGGCGTCGCTCGCCGTGACCGCCTCGATGAACGGCGGCGCGACGGACGTCGTCACCAGCGGCACGCGCGCCTACGCGCTCTTCGACCTGCCCGCCGAAGTCCGCGTGCTGAACATCGCCGACCCGCTGCATCCGGCCCAGCTCATCGCCGCCACCGCCCCCGCCTCCGCGACCTCCATCGCCGCCCACTCCGGCCGCGTCCTGGTCCTCGGCGACAAGCTCTACGAATACACCGAAACCACGCTGCTGCAGAAGGCCGCGCACCTCACGACGATCGCGAACCCCGACAAGGCCCAGCAACTCCGCGTGGAAGGCAACTGTCTCATCGTCACGGCCCGCGGCGCGAACCCGGAGACGTTCAACGCCGCCACGCTGGCCCCGATCCCGGGCGCGTTCGAAGTGCCGGCCAACGTGCGCTCGATCGCCATCGACGGCGGAACGGCGTTCCTGCTGACGACGCACTCGATCGAGGTGTGGGGAGCGGCAGCGTCGCGCCCCGGCAAGCGCCGCTCGGCGCGCTAGTTTTGCTCTTCGAACGCGACCGTCGTGTCGGCGTTGAGCTTCACGAACATCTTCTTCGCCGGCGTCGAGGGAGAGCCGAAGCTGACCACCATCACCACACCCGAGGCCTTGCCGTCGCAGCCGACGGGCATCGGGCGGACCACCTTGAGGTCGCCGAACTGCCTGGCCATGGTCTTGCCGTCTTCGCGCACCCATTCGAGAGGCGGCGCGGTCTTTTTGGAGATCGCCTCGGCGAGCGCCTGCGCTTCCTGGAACGTCAGCTTACCGGTGAGCAGGGTGACGATCTGGCGGGGGCGTTCCCAGCGGACCATGAAACGGTTCACGCACGCGGCGGAGGCGTCGTGCGCGGAAAGGGCGAGGGCGAGGAGCGTGGCAAGGGAGATCTGCTTCATGGACCTGCCCGCCATAGACACGGCAGGCGCGTAAGGAATTCCGCAACCCCGGGCCTGAATCGACGTAATGAGAGATGCAGCCGGCCGATGAAGCAACCCCTGCAGCGCCCGATGCCGCGCCCTGTGTCATCATGAATCCGATGGACGTTCAGCCCGTTCAGAAACGGCGTCGAATCTCGCCGGCGTTTCTCGTCTGGGTGGCGGGGATCGCCACGATCATCGGCCTCAGACAGCTCGACAACCTGCTCGAGCGATTCGACCGCAGCATCGGCCTCCTCGGCATCTTCTCCTTCTTCGCCTGGCTCCTCGTCATCGGGCTGACCCTCTACGGCTGCGCCGTGGCCGCGCGGTGGATGCTGCGCCAGCTTTTCTGGACCGTCGGGCGGCGCCTGTTTCTCAGCTACCTCCTCGTCGGCGTCATGCCGTTCTTCCTGATGACCATCCTCCTCCTGACGGTGGTCTACATGTTCGCGGCCGTCATGACCCAGGCCGCCCTCCGCGGCGAGCGCCAGTCCACCCTCGGCCAGATGGAGACGTGGGCGCTCGAGTACGCCTCGACCGGGCGCCGCATCTCCGGCGCGCTCCCCAACCTCGAGCTCTACGACACCGGCCGCCCCTCGGGCGCCAAGCTCCCGGAATGGCTGCGCACCAAGAGCTTCAGCGGCGTGGTCGACCGCGCCGGCGCGCCGCTGCTCGTGACCGCGCGGCAGTTCCCGCTCGACGAGGGCCAGACCCGCGGCGTCGTCCTCGTCCAGCCGATGGACAAGGCCTGGACCGACCAGCTCTTCGAGCGATCGCGCATGGTCGTGCGCATGGCCAAGGCCGAGACCAAGCCGGGCAACGGCATCAACGTCAGCGCGAATGACGAGATCAAGGCCGTCCTGGCCGGCAACTTCGGGGCGAAGATCATCTGGGGCGACCTCGAGAAAGTGACGCGCTGGGACAACGGCGTCTCCGAGCCCGACCAGCGCCTCTTCACCCTCATCGCCAACCCGCCGGGCAACCTCCTCAACTACTACTTCGGCTCAGCCGGCAGCCGCTACTTCGACATCCTCCTTACCGTGATCATGACGCTGGCTACGATGCTGATGATCATGTACGCCATCGCCGCGCTGTTCGCGAGCGTGCTGATCTTCTCCATCTCCCGCGCCGTGAACCGCATCGAGAAGGGCACACGCGCCGTCGAGCGGGGCGACTTCACCTACCGCATCAAGATGAAGCGGCACAACCAGCTCGGGGCCATGGCCCAGTCGTTCGACAGCATGACCGCCTCCATCGCCTCGCTGCTGGCCAGCGTCTCGGAGAAGGAGCGGCTGCAGAGCGAGATCGAGATCGCCGCCACCATCCAGCGCAACCTCCTGCCGAAGGAAGGGCCGAAGTTCCGCGGCGTGTCGTTCTCGGCGCACTTCGAGCCGACCACCTCCATCGGCGGCGACTACTACGACGTCTTCAACATCGACAAGACCCGCCTGGCCGTGGCCATCGGCGACGTGTCGGGACACGGACTCTCGACCGGTCTGGTCATGGCCATGGTCAAGGCCGCCATCACGACGCTGGTCGAAGAAGGCGCCGACGAGACGTCGCTCTTCCACCGCCTCAACGAGCTCGTCTTCCGCTCCACGGAGCGCCGCGCCTTCATGACCTTGGCCTTCACCATCTTCGACCTCGAGCGCGGCACGATCCGCCACACCAACGCCGGCCATCTCTACCCCTACCTGCTGCGCAACGACGGCGGCGCCCCGCTCTCCATCGAATGCCCCTCGCTCCCCCTCGGCGTGAAGAGCACCATCCTCACGCGCACCGTGGAAGTGCCGCTGCAGGAAGGCGACTCGATCGTCTACCTCTCCGACGGCATCGTCGAGGCGCAGGACGAGAACGGCGACCCCCTCGGCTTCGACCAGCTCGAGGCGCTGCTCGCCGCGCAGCAGGACCGTTCGCCCTCCGGCCTGCGCGACACGATCCTCGACGCCGTCGCCCGCCACTCGGGGACCCGTCCCGCCGACGACGACCGCACCGTCATGGTCCTCCGCTTCGACCGCCTCTTCGCCCCCGCCGAGCCTGAGCCCATCATGGCCACCGAGCTCGCCGTTTAGCGGTTGATGCCGATCGTGATGCTCCGTCCCGGTGCGTTCGCTGCCGCCCCGTCCGTCGAGCCGAACCGTTGCACGTTCGTCAGGTTGCGGACCACGAGCCGTACTTCGAACCATTCCGAGAAGCGCCAGCCCGTGCCGGCGTCGACTTCGACGTAGCCGGGGCGCTCCACTTCCACCGGGCCGGGACGGTCGTCGCGGGCGTAGGCGGAGGTGCTGAGGTACACGGAGGCGCGGGGGGCGGCGTAGCGGAAAGCGGCGTGGAAGGTCGGCGGGGCGATGTCGTCGAGGGCGGTGCCCTGGCCGGTCTCGCCGCGGGCGATGGCGGCGCCGAGCTGCACTTCCAGGCGCTCGAAGAAGCGCGTCGCCACCTCGGCTTCGAGGCCGCGCACCTCCGCCTCTCCCTGATTGCGGAAGAAGAAGTCGTTGCCGGTGCGGAAGCGCTCCACGAGGTTCTCGATCCGGTACTCGTAGCCGAAGAGCGCCACGCGCGTGGCGCCGCGCGTCCAGCGCATGGCGCCGTCGAACTGGAGACTCTCCTCCGGCTCGAGGTCGGGATTGCCGGTGATGAAGCCGCGGCCGCTGATGCCGCGGAAGTAGCGGTCGGAGAGCACCGGCTCGCGATAGCCGCGCGCGACCTGGAACGTCGCCGTCACGCCGGAGAACGGTCCTGCCGTCGCCGCCGCGAATCCGGAGAAGGCCGTGTCGTCGGTCCCGCGGTCGCCGAAGTAGCCGCCGTGGTTGCGCGTGCCGATGGCGTCGACGCGCGCGCCGCCGGCGAGCTGCAGCGCGCTCGTGACGCGGCCGTCCCACGAGACGAACGCGCCGCCGTCGTAGCGGTCCGCGTCGTCGATCGAGCCGGAGGCGCGGAGGTTGAAGCGCGTCACGAAGTCGATGCCGGTCAGGAGGCGCGAGCGCTCGCCGGTGCGCTCGTGGCTGAAGCGCAGCGACGCGTCGCGCGCCTTGACGGCCGTGCTCTCGATGCCGGTCGGACGCGTGCGCGTGGTGGTGATCGAGTACGCGCCGACCGAGGCGCGCAGCGCCGTGGCCGTCGTGTCGAGGGCGAACGTGGCCAGCGTGGCCCGCTCGTCGGGATAGGTGGTGATGTCGGTGGTGCTGGCCGGTGCGCCGATGTCGCGGGCCATGCTGGTCATGACGCCGGTGCGCACGCGGCCCCACGAAGTGTCGCGCACGAAACGGAGCAGCGCGCCGCGGTCGCGATACTGAGAGTTGACGATGACGTCGCCATTGGCATCCTCGGCGTCATCAGCTGTGCGCGCATGCAGCGCCGCCAGAAACGCGCCGCCCCACACATCCGACGACGCCTCGACCGCCGCGCTCTGCGCGTTCAGGCCGCCGAACGAGCTCCAGAGGTCGTAGCGCACCTGGCTGCTGCCGGGGATCGGGTCGCGCGGACGCATGTGCACCACGCCGCCGAGGGCGTCGGAGCCGTAGGCGACGGAACCGGGGCCGCGGGACACTTCGATCGAGCCGAGGCTGATCGGATTCATGAACGTGGCCGAGGGGCCGGCGCGGCGCTCGGCCACGACGCGGGCGTCGTCGACGAGCAGCATGGTGCGGCCGCCGGCGAGACCGCGCACGACCGGCACGGCGGGAGGGCCTTCGCCGCGGATGGAGATGCCGGGCGTCGTGGCGATGGCCTCGACGACGTGCGACGGCTTGCGCTGCTCGATCTCTTCCGAGCCGACGACCACGGGCGCGGCCGCGGGCGTGCCTTCGATGTTCGGGGCGACGCCGGTAGTGACAGTGACGGTCTCGCGATAGGCCGGCTCGATGCGCAGCTCGGGCGCGAGCTCCTGGAGGTAGATCGGCGGGAAGATCTCGCCGCGGCTGCCCACGACGATCAGCGTCGCCGGAAGCTGCGGGTCGGGGACGAACGAGAAGTTGCCCTCCGCGTCGGTACGCGCGGAGCCGCTCTGCTGCACGACGGAGATCTGCGCGCCGGCGACGGCCTTGCCGTCAAAGTCCACGAGGCGCGCGGTGTATGCGAAGGCGGGCGCGGCGCACAGGATCGCGATGAAGCACGAAAGGAGAACGACGAGGGGCCTCCGGCGGGCCGGTACGACCGGCAGCGCTCGTTGCCATAGGCTGAACTGACGCTTCCCGCGCGGAACGCGATTCCGGCGAAGAGTGCGCTCAACAAGCGCTGCCGGTCGCACCGGCCCGCCGGAGGCCTCCCGTGGTTTCTCTTTCAGGCTCAGCGCAGCGATGCCGAGGCGGGAGCCGGCTCGCCGACGTCGCGGGGGATCACTTCGTTCTCGATCGCCTTGCGGATGTGCTTCGAGATTCTGTTGATGTAATTGACCGTCTCGCGGAACGGCGGCACGCCGTCGTATTTCCATACGTTTCCCTCACCAGCGTTGTAGGCGGCGACGGCGAGATCTGCATTGCCGTCGAACGTTTTCAGCAGCCAGCGAAGATAGCGCGTTCCGGCGTAGATATTTTCTGCCGGATCAAAAGAATTGGTAACACCGAAGCGCTTGGCGGTCGCGGGCATGAGCTGCATGAGGCCGCGGGCGCCCTTGTGCGACATCGTGCGCGGGTTGTAGTCGGACTCGGCCTTGATGACGGCGGAGACGAGCGCGGCGTCGACGTCGTGCTTCTTCGCCGCGGCGATGATGATGTCGTTGAACTTCGACTGCCAGAGCGGGCCGCTCTCGTCGCTGTAGCGCCAGGAGCGCTTCGGGAAGACGCCACCCTGCTCCTCGACGATCTTCTGCACTTCGGCGACGACCTCGACCGGGACGATCTCGTCATCGACGATGCGCTCGATGCGCGTCAGCGGCAGGGCCAGCTCGCCGCCGCCCTGCAGCGTCAGGCGGATGATCTCGCCGTCGACCTCGTACTTTTCGATCTTCGAGTTCCGCCCGTCCGCGAAAACGGCAATGCTCGCGCTCGCCGGGATGGCGGCGAGGAGGAGTAGAGCGGTGGCGGCAAGAGTACGCATCGGATGCCGTGGTAACGGCGTGGATAGGACGATTATGCCTCGGGGAAGGTTGCGCGTGCGGTGTGCTTCGTCACAGCAGAGCCGTGCTTCGTCCCTGCAGAGCTGTGTTTCGCCTCTGCAGAGCTGTGCTTGGCCTCTGCAGAGCTGTGCTTCGCCTCTGCAGAGCTGTGCTGCGCCTCTGCAGAGCTGTGCTTCGCCTCTGCAGAGCTGTGCTGCGCCTCTGCAGAGCTGTGCTTCGCCTCTGCAGAGCTGTGCTTCGCCTCTGCACAGCTGTGCTTCGTCGCTGCAGAGCTGTGCTGCGTCGCTGCAGAGCTGTGCTGCGCCTCTGCAGAGCTGTGCTGCGTCACTGCACAGCTGTGTTCGCCGGAACACGACGGTGTTTCACGCAATCCTCACGGTGTCCTGGCGAACCACGGGGCGAGACGACGGCACACCGGGTTCTGTCACGCCGGAGGCGTGCAGGATGGTAGCCGGTGGTAAGCGCCGCAGGCGCGCCACCACCGGTGATGGTGCGACAATGATTTGCATCCCAGCGGGATGCCGTCCGCGACCCCGCCGGGGTCGAGATCATGGTCGTCCTGATCCGGTGGTGCGCGCCTGCGGCGCTGACCACCGGCTACCATCCTGCACGCCTCCGGCGTGACAAACCGGCACGAGCACTTTGCCTCAGGCGCGCGGGTGAAACGTCTCGTACATCTTCTGGAGGCGGGCCCGGGAGACGTGGGTGTAGATCTGCGTCGTGGAGATGTCGGCGTGGCCGAGCATCATCTGCACGCTGCGCAGGTCGGCGCCGTTCTCGAGGAGGTGGGTGGCGAAGGCGTGGCGGAGGACGTGCGGCGAGATGTGCGACTTGATCTCGGCCTGGCGCGCGTAGCGGACGATCTTCATCCAGAACGACTGCCGCGACATGGGCCGGCCGAGGCGAGAGAGGAAGAGGTGGGGGTCGGCGTACTTGTCGAGGTCCGGCCGCCCTTTCTCCATGTAGAGGACGATCGAGTCCCTGGCCGTATCGCCGAACGGCACGATGCGCTCCTTCGACCCTTTGCCGATGGTGCGGAGGAAGCCGGCGTCCATCATGACCTCGTCGATCCGCACTTTGATCAGCTCACTGACGCGCAGGCCGGTGGCGTAGAGCAGCTCCAGCATGGCGGCGTCGCGCAATCCGTCCGCGGTGCCGCGGTCCGGGGCGGCCAGCAGCGCCTCGACCTCGGACGGCTGCAGCGATTTCGGCAGCGTCGACCAGAGCTTCGGGTTCTCCAGGTTCTCCGTCGGGTCGACCTTCAGGTGCCGCTCCGCGACCAGGAAGCGGAACAGGCCGCGGATGGCCGCCAGCGCGCGGGCCACCGAGCGCGCCGCGATCCCCGCCGCGCGTAGCGACTGAAAGTATTTGACGATGTGGATGCGCTCGACCCGGTCGAGGTCGAGTGCCACATCGTTCAGGTAGTGCCCGAAGTGGCGCAGGTCGATGGCGTACGACGACAGGGAGTTCTTCGCCAGCCCTTTCTCGATCTCCAGGTAGTCGAGGAAGATCGGCAGGTACGTGACAAAGTACGGGCCGGTCGGCTTCTTGTCGGGGTCGGTCGTTCGGGGGTGGCGGGGCATGAGACGAGTCGTCGAGTCTTCCAGTGGTCCAGTCTACGAGGAACTGCTCGAAGACTCGACGACTCGTCGACTGGCCGACTCCTCCGCCACCACGTCCGCCATATACGAGCTGCGCACGAATGGTCCCGCGAAGGCGGCCTTGAACCCGAGCTCCAGCGCGGTCAGGCGATACTCCTCGAAGACGTCGGGGTGCACGTACTCGACGACGTCGAGCTTCTCCCGCTTCGGCTGGAGGTACTGGCCGATGGTGACGATCTCCACGTCCGCCTCGACGAGGCGCGCCAGCACGTCGACGACCTCATCGCGCCGCTCGCCGAGGCCGAGCATGAGGCCGGACTTGGTCACGACCGACGGATCGAACGCTTTCGCCTGACGCAGCACGCCGACGGAGCGCTCGAAGCGCGAGCCGGGGCGGACGAAGTCGTACAGGCGCGGGACGGTCTCGACGTTGTGGTTGAAGTAGTCAGGCCGCGCCTCGACCACGGTCTTCACAGACTCGGCGTTGCCGCGAAAGTCGGACGTCAGCACCTCGACGGCCACGCCCGGGATGGCCTTGCGCAGCTCGTGGATCGTGACCGCGAACTGGTTCGCCCCGCCGTCGGCGAGATCGTCGCGCGTCACGCACGTGACCACGACGTGGCGCAGACCGAGGCGGCGGGCCGTTTCGGCGACCGCGCGCGGCTCGTCGGGCGAGGGCGGCGCGTACGGGCGTCCCGTGGTCACGTTGCAGAAGCCGCACGAGCGGGTGCAGACGTCGCCGAGGATCATGAACGTGGCGGTGCCGCGGGAGAAGCACTCCGTGCGGTTCGGGCAGGCCAGCGACTCGCAGACCGAGTGCAGCTCGCGCTCGCGCAGCATGGTCTTGACCTCGCGCAGCGAGGCCAGGTTCAGCTTTTTCTCACGGATCCAATCAGGCAGCCTGGGGCTGGATTGAGGATTGGGGATTGAGGATTGAGGATTGGGGACCGCTGGACCTTCAGTGCTCATGGGGCGCTTCTCATTCTCAATCCTCAATCCTCAATTCTCAATCCAAAAAAAAGTGCCGCCCGGGAGGGCGGCACTTTCGAGGCTCGAGGAGCGGCTGTCGTCAGTGACTGACGGCTGCCGCGGCCGCGACCGGGGTCAGCGACTTCTCGATGCACTTGTGGATGAGTTTGTCCGCTTCCGGCTCGGGGATGTTCTTCACGATCGCGACCTCGGAAACGAGGAGGTACTTGGCGCGGTCGTACATCTTCTTCTCGCGGAACGAGAGGCTCTTCCGTTTCTGGACTTCGCTGAGGTTCTTCAGCACGTCCGCCACGTCCTCGAGGCGCCCGGTCTTCATCTTCTCCAGGTTCTCGCGGTAGCGGCCCTTCCAGTCCGTCTGGCTCTTGGCGGGCTTCTGCTCGAGCAGGCCCAGAAGTCCTTTGACTTCCTTCTGCTGGTAGAGGCGGCGCAGGCCGACGCGGTCCTGGTTCGTGATCGGCACCATCAGCCGCGAGTTGTTCGCGAGCAGCCGAAGGTGATAGTAGCTGTCCCCGGGAGGCATGATCGGCGATTCGCCGATATGCTCTACGACCGTGACTCCGTGGTTCGGATAGACGAGCTTATCCCCGACCTTGAAACTGACTTTCATTGACGACAAGAGTGGCTCCTTTCGGATTTGTGTGCAGGTGAGGCGACAACCAGAGGGACGGGTATTCTACGTCACAGATTGCATGGGCGTCAAACCATTCGCGCGACCCCCGAACGCGCGGCGGTTCCGGCTCTGCAAAATTCGCGCGCGATCATCGCGCGGTAGGAGTGACCCTACTGCCGCAGGCGCCGGATGAGCTGGTGCAGACGGTCCAGTCCCTCTCGCCGCTCCTGCTCGCTCCCCGTCAGCAGGTCTTCGATGGCCTGCAGCTCCTCGATCTCGACCGCCGAGCGCGGCGCGACCACGTCGACGACCGCCGGCCTCGTTTCCATGGCTGCCGGCATGGGACGCCCTTCCGGCGACCGGCTCAGCGTCAGCGAGCTGCGCATCCGCTGGGCCATGGCCCGCATCGACGGGACATCGTTGTTCTCCAGCGCGCGCTGGATGGCCTTGGCGCTGGCCACGGCGCCGGCGTACGGGCTGTCGGCGTTGTCGACGATCCTGGCCTTGATCAGCGAGAGCTCGACGTTTCCATAGCCGCCCTCTTTTTCGGTCGACGCCACGACGCGCGCGGTGGCCTGACGGGCCACGGACGGAAAGTCGACCGGCCGGAACTCGCCCGGCTTGAGCCACTGCTTGATCTCGATGGTCTGCCGCTCGAGCTGCGAGCCGCGCTCGCCGAGGTACTCCAGCTCGACGCGCTCGATCCAGACCGGACGGTTCTTCCGCACCAGCAGCTTCCGCGACGCCACCTCGATCTGCAGGCGGTAGACGTACGGGCCCTTGATCTCCAGGACTTCCATCTTGTCGCCGCGATGCTGCACGGAGAACGACTCGCTGATGCGGCCGGAGTCGAAGCGCTCGAAGGTCGCGTACTGGTAGGTGCCGTCGCTGCGCCGGCCGCGCAGCAGCTCGACGTCTTCGTCGATCATCCGCTTGAGAAGGTCGCGCGGCAGGTCGCGCTTGCTCGCAGCGGCCACGCGGTCGATGGCGGTGGCGTCGTCGGCCACGCGTTGGGCTACGTCTTCCTGCGCCTGGATGCTCGTCACGAGCAATAGCGCGATCAGCAGCCGTTTCATCGTTCCACTCCCAGTGCCCCGAAGACGCTCGTCCCCGCCAGTCCCTCGACGGGCAGCGCCAGCAGCTCGCACACCGTTGCGCCGAGGTCGCCGAACGTCGTGCGCGTGCCGAGGGGGCGCGCGCCGCGGATGCGCGGCCCGGTCACGATCAGCGGCACGTACTCGCGCGTGTGATCCGTGGAGATGTCGGTCGGATCGCAGCCGTGGTCGGCGGTGATGAAGAGAAAATCGTTCTCGCGCAGCGATTCGAGCAGGCCCGCCAGCTCGCCGTCGAACGTCTCCAGCGCCTTCGCGTAGCCGATCGGGTCGTTGCGATGGCCGTACTTGGAGTCGAAGTCGACGAGGTTGGTGTAGATGAAGTCGGCCTCGGACTGGCGAATGAGATCGATGGTCTTGCGCATGCCGTCGGAGTTGGACTCGGTGCGGATCTCCTGGCCGATGCCGACGCGGTCGAAGATGTCGGCGATCTTGCCGAGGCCGATCACTTCGCGTCCGGCGTTGTGAGCCCGCTCGAGCACGGTCTCGCCGGTCGGCTTCACGGAGAAGTCTTTGCGGTTCGCGGTGCGCTTGAAGTGCCCGGAGCCGGTGCCGACGAAGGGACGGGCGATGATGCGCCCGACGTTGTGCTCCCCCCGCATCAGTTCCCGCGCCTCGGCGCAGATGCGCCACAGCTCTTCGACCGGGATGACGTCCTCGTGCGCCGCGACCTGGAAGACGGAGTCGCCCGAGGTGTAGACGATCGGCGAGCCGGTGCGCATGTGCTCTTCGCCGAGCTCGTCGAGGATGACGGTGCCGGACGCCGGCTTGTTGCCGAGGGTGCGCCGCTCGATGCGCCGCTCGTACTCGGCGATGACCTCGGCCGGGAAGCCGTTGGGATACGTGCGGAACGGGTCTTCGACGACGAGCCCCATCATTTCCCAGTGGCCGGTGGTCGTGTCTTTCCCGGCGCTGCGCTCGGCCATGCGGCCGTACGCGGCGGACGCGTGCTCGGTGGTGGCCGGCGTGGGGAGCGTGTGCAGCAGCCCCACCCGGGTGAGGGTGGGGAGGCTCGGATGCTGGCTGTCGAGGACGTGTCCGAGGGTGTTGGACCCCTCGTCGCCGAACTCGGCCGCGTCGGGCAGCTCGCCGACGCCGAGGGAATCGCAGACGATGACGATGGCGCGGTTCTTCATGTTCGTTTCAGTTTATCCCGAGCCTGAGTTCACTTATCGACATGGGTCACGTTCGCGTCCGCCAACGGGTCAGCTTCTTTCGCGGCGCTCACTTTCTGATCCAGCGCCGCGGAGCGAATTCGCGAATTCATTAGGGTTTTCCACATGTCGGCCGGGGCACCCCGGTTGCTCCAGTGGGCGCCATGCTGAAAAACGCGGTGTTGCTCCTCTCTCTCACGCTCGCCGTCCCTCTCGCCGCTGATCCCCAGGAGATGAACCGCTGGTTTCACGCCGCGGCTGCCGAGTTCGACGTCCCCGTCGAAGTGCTGCAGTCGGTGGCGTACGTGGAAAGCCGCTGGACGCACCTCGTGCCGGAGGTGCACCAGGAGGTGGACACCGACCGCCGCCTGCGCGCCCACCAGCACAACTCGCCGCCTCCCGCATACGGCGTGATGGGCCTGCGCGATGACGCGCACTTTGGCCGTTCGCTGCGCGACGCCGCGGCGCTTCTCGGACGCACGCCTGCCGAGCTGGCGCGCGATCCGGAGCTGAACATCCGCGGCGCGGCGGCGCTGCTGAAGCAGTACTCCGCCGGCCTGACGGCAAAGTCGCCGCTCGAGGCGTGGGAGCCGGCGGTGGTGCGGCTGAGCGGCATTCCGCAGTTGCCCGTGGCGGAGATGCACTCGTACGACGTCTTCAACGCCATCCTTTCCGGCCGCGCCGGCGAGACGTATCACGTCGCGCAGCGGGAGATCTCGCTCGACGCGATCTACGGCTCCGAGAAGCTGGCCATCCTCTCCGCGCCGCGCCTGACGATCGACGCCGAGCGCCGCGGCATCGCCGCCAACTCGGCCGATTACGCTCCCGCAATCTGGAACGCCGCCGCGTCGTGCAACTTCGGCGTGGGACGCAGCAGCACGGTCACGCACGTGGCCGAGCACATCGCGCAGGGCTCGTACGCCGGCACGATCTCGTGGTTCCAGAACTGCACCGCCAGCGTCTCGGCTCATTACGTCGTGCGCTCGTCGGACGGACAGGTCACGCAGATGGTGGCGGAGAGCAACACGGCGTGGCACGTGGCCAGTCACAACAGCTACTCGGTCGGCATCGAGCACGAGGGATACGCGGACAACTGTGCCTGGTACACGACGGCCATGTACAACGGCTCGTCGGCGCTGACGCGTGACATCGCCGACTCGCACGGCATCCCCCGCACCGCCACCTACGACGCCTCGCTGGGCTGGGACACGGAGCTGCCGCAGTCGTCCTCGTTCAAGATCAAGGGGCACACGAATTTCCCGACCACGAAGACCTGCCCCGGCGCCTGCTTCGACTGGCCGCGCTTCCGCTCCCTCGTCATCGGCAGCACGTGGTCGCAGATCGTCGACAACACCACCGCGGGCCGCTTCACGGCCAGCGCGAACTGGGCGGTCTCCAGCTTCAGCGCGCAGCGCTATGGCGCCGATTACCGCTACGCGAACCCGGTCGCCGCGAGCGACGCGGCCTGGTACAAGTTCAACATCCCCTCGACGGGCAACTACGAGGTGTCGGCCTGGTATCCGGCCAACGCCGGCTACAACGCCACCACGCCGTACGTGATCGCCACCAGTTCCGGGAACGTGAACCGCAACGTGAACCAGCAGGTCAACGGCGGCACGTGGGTGGTCCTCGGCACGTATCATTTCAACGCCGGCGACTACAACGCGGTCGGCGTCAGCCGCTGGACCTCGGGCGCGGGCTACGTGATTGCGGACGCGGTGCGGTTAGTGCAACGCTAGTACAACAGCAGGAGGGGTTTCATGTCCGACTGGGTTTGGGGGCAGATCTCCGCGTTCGCCAGCTTGCCGGTGTTCGCAGGTTTCTTCGTGGTGTCGCTCCTCTTCATTTTCGTGCTCTTTCCGCTCACGAAGCGGTACTACAAGGACATCCGCACGCTCGACAGCGACCCGTGGGGCTTCAGCGTTCGCGACGCGGATTACACGCTCGGCAAGATGAACGAGCAGCAGCTCCGGATGTACCGGAACCAGGAGCTGCTCACGGACATGATCTTCCCCCTGGTCTACGGCCTCGGGTTCGCCGTGGCCATGGTGCTGCTGGCCCGGTACACGGGCGCGCCGCGCTGGCTGGTGCTGCTGCCGCTGGCCGTCGCGCTGGCCGACTACGTCGAGAACCTCTCGGTCGTGTCGATGATCGGCAACAGGCTGCGCGGCGCCGAGCTGGGCCCCATGGCCGGCGTCGGATCCGTGGCCTCACGGCTCAAACACTTCCTGCTGCTGGCCACGGTGCTCGCACTCCTCGGGTTGTGTGCCTGGGCGGTGTGGCAGCGGTACTTCTCACCGCCGGCGAAGTTCGGGGCGTAGACCTTTCTAAACCAAATGTTCGTGCACGAGCGGCCGGTCGGCCGGCCGCTCGTCACCGATGGTGACGAATGACAGGTAGCGCGCGCGGAGCTCCTCGGCCTCGCGTTTGGCGTTGCCGAGCTGCACGCGGCCGATGACGTCGCCGGCGCGCACTTCGTCGCCGACGTTGCGGTCGAACATGACGCCGGCGGCGTAGTCGATCACGTCGTCGGCCTTCTTCCGGCCCGCGCCGAGGTCCACGGCGAACATGCCCGCCTGATACGTGTCGATGGCGGTGACGAAGCCACTCTGCGGCGCCTTCACCTCAATGACCGCGGTCGGCTGCGGGAGGAGCGAGTAGTCGTCGACGATGTCGGGATTGCCGCCCTGGGCGGCGATCCAGATGCGGGCCTGCTCCAGCGCTTTGCCCGAGTCGATGGCCTCGGCCAGCGCGCGGTTCGCGGAGGCCTCGTCGTACTTGCGGGACATGACCAGCACCCGCTCCGCCTGCGCGCGCGTCACTTCCATGACGTCGGCGGGACCTTTCCCCTTGAGGCAGTCGATGGTCTCGACGATCTCGTTGGCGTTGCCGGCCGCGACGCCGAGAGGGCGGTCCATGTCGGTGATGAGGGCCTCGACCTTCGTTCCCGAGCCTGCGGCCGCGGCGATGAGGCTCTGGGCGAGCGCCTTGGAGTCCTGGTAGATGCGCATGAACGCGCCGCTGCCGGTTTTCACATCGAGCACGAGTCCCGAGGCGCCCATGGCCAGCTTCTTCGACATGATCGAGGCGGTGATCAGCGGCAGCGACTCGACCGTGCCGGTGACGTCGCGCAGCGCGTAGATCTTGCGGTCCGCGGGGGCGATGCCTTCCGTCGACGTCGAGATGACGCAGCCGGCGTCGGTCACGCAGCGCTCAAAGTCCTCGCGCGACAGGCGCGCGTTGAAGCCGGGGATGGCCTCGAGCTTGTCCAGCGTGCCGCCGGTGTGGCCGAGGCCACGGCCGGAGAGCATGCCGATCTTCACGCCGCAGGCGGCCACCCATGGCGACAGCACGAGCGAAACCTTGTCGCCGACGCCGCCGGTGGAGTGCTTGTCGGCGATGAAGTCGTACGAGTCGCGCAGGTGCCACTGCTCGCCGGACCGCAGCATGGCCTGCGTCAGCGTGGCCATCTCCTCGGCGGTCATGCCGTTGATAGCGATGGCCATCAGCAGCGCCGACATCTGGTAGTCGGGGATCGTCCCGCGCGTGAAGCCTTCGATGAAGAACTCGATCTCGCGCGGCTCGAGCGGCCCGCCGCGGCGCTTCTTGTTGAGGAGCTCGTACACGCTGTAGTCGGCCATAGGCGCGATAGCATAGCCCTCTGCATGCGGGCGGTCATCCTCCTTTCCGGCGGACTCGATTCCGCGACCGTCCTCGCCATCGCGAAGAACGAAGGCCGCGAATGCCTGGCGCTGTCGATCGTGTACGGGCAACGCCACCACGTCGAGCTCGAGGCGGCGAAGCGCGTAACGGCGGCGATGGGCGTCGCGGAACACGTGATTCACGCCCTCGACCTGCGCGTCTTCGGCGCCAGCGCGCTGACCGGCGACGTGGACGTGCCGAAGGACGCCGTCGGCGCGCCGGGCATCCCCGTGACCTACGTCCCCGCCCGCAACACGATCTTCCTCTCGCTGGCCTTGGGTTATGCCGAAGCACGCGACGCCGCGGAGATCTGGATCGGCGTGAACGCCCTCGACTACTCCGGCTACCCCGACTGCCGCCCGGAGTTCATCGACGCCTTCCAGCAGGTGATCTGGACCGGCACGCGCAGCGGCGTGGAGCATCGCGAGCCGCGCTTGATCGCGCCGCTGTTGCACATGACGAAGGCGGACATCGTGCGGCGCGGCGTGGAGCTGGGCGTGGATTACGGGATCACGCACTCCTGCTACGACCCCGCGGCGGATGGGCGCGCGTGCGGCCATTGCGACTCGTGCCTCCTGCGCAGGAAGGGGTTCGAGGACGCAGGCGTTACCGACCCGACGACGTATGCGGATCACTGAGATTTTCCACTCGATCCAGGGCGAGTCCTCGCACGTGGGCCGGCCCTGCGTCTTCGTACGTCTCACCGGGTGCAACCTGCGCTGCGTGTGGTGTGACTCGGAGTACACGTTCACGGGTGGAGAACGCCTCACTCTCGATGACGTGATCGCGCAGGTGAAGTCGTACGGCTGCAACCTCGTCGAGATTACCGGCGGCGAGCCGCTCGCACAAAACGAAGTGTTCGAGCTGATCACCCGCCTCTGCGACGACGGGTTCGAAGTGCTCATCGAGACCTCGGGCTCCATCGACACGACACCGGTCGATCCGCGAGCGAAGCTGATCCTCGACATCAAATGTCCCGGCTCCGGCGAAGTGGAGAAGAACCGCTGGGAGAACCTCGACCGCCTGCGGCCGCACGACGAAGTGAAATTTGTGATCGCCGATCGCGAGGACTATGAGTTCGCGAAGCGGATCATCGAAGAGCGTGACCTCGGACGCTGGACCGTGCTCCTCTCGCCCGTGTGGGGGAGAATGGACATGAAGGCGCTGGCCGAGTGGATGCTCGCCGACCGCGTCCCGGCGCGGTTTCAGACGCAGTTGCACAAACACATCTGGGGGGCTGACGTTCACGGCGTATGACGAAACTCGACCACATCGGCATCGCGGTCCGCTCCCTCGAGACCGGCGCGAAGATCTACCAGAACCTCGGCCTCTCGATCGGGCACGTCGAGACCGTGGAGACGCAGAAGGTGAAGACGGCCTTCCTCTCCGTCGGCGACTCGAACCTCGAGCTGCTCGAGCCGACCAGCCCCGACTCCCCCATCGCCAAGTTCATCGAGAAGCGCGGCGAGGGCATCCACCACATCTGCCTCCGCGTCGAGAACATCGAGGCGCACTTGGAGCGCCTGAAAGCGGAAGGCTATCGCCTCATCAACGAGGCGCCGGTACCGGGCGCGCACGGCTGCCGCGTGGCGTTTCTGCATCCCGCGGCGGGGAACGGCGTGCTGATCGAGCTCTCGGAGCTGATCCATGATTGAAGGCTTCGAACCGAGCGCGCTGGTCCTGGTCAACCTCGTCAACCCGAAGGAGAAATTCTTCGGCGTGCTGCGGGCCCTGTCCGCGTCCGGCGTGACCCTGCGCGCCATCAACCTCGACTCGTTCGAGGACTGGATCCACCAGATCGCGCGCGGCGACGACGCAGAGATCGACATGATCACGATGTTCACGCCGCTGTTCCGCGTCGAGCGCATCTTTCTCGACGAGCCGGCCGGCTCGATCCAGTCCTATTCGCAGCGCTTCGAACAGGTGGTGGGCCGTTCCGTGCAGGACTATCTCGGGCTTTGAGCGACGCGCAAACGCGCCGCTCCGTATAATTCGCGCCGAATTCGATACCGGAGGGATCCACTGTTGTCATCACACACTACGAAACTGCTGTCCGCGCTTGTCGTCCTGACCGCTCTGCTCGCGGGGTGCAAAGGGAAGGAGGAGTTCGCGGAGCCCGAGGCGTTCAGCTTCGTCGTCTATCCGGGCTCGCGGTACCTGGGACAGCTCAGCGAAACGACCAAGAACGCGCACCGGACCATGAGCCCGGGCACGGAGCCGCCGCCGATCGCGATCTACGACACCGACGCGCCGGTCGAACAGGTGGCCGAGTTCTACGCGAAGGAGTACGGCTACAAGGAGATCGCGGCGGACCAGACCAACAACCTGAGCGCGGCCAAGCCGCCGGCGTACTACCGCACCGGCGACCTGCACGCCGACGCGGTGGCCATCGACGCGCTGCTCAAGAAGATGGGCATGCCCACCGACGTCTCCAAGGCGCAGGGACAGTACCGCGCGGCCGACATCCTGCCGCGTCCAAACCGCCCGCGCGTGACCATCCAGCGGCCGTACTTTGACGCGACGACGTCGACGGTCGTGGACCGCACCCTGATCCTGATGGCCCGCTGATGCCCACCGCGCTCGTCGTCGGGCTCGGTCTCATCGGCGGTGCCGTTGGGATGGCCCTGCGGCGGCGCGGCTGGCGCGTGCACTATCGCGATCCGCGGCATTCACTCGACGACGCCCGCAACGCCGGCGCGGCGGATGACGTGGAGCGCGGCGGCGAGGACTTGATCGTCGTGGCGACACCGGTCGCGGCCGCGGTGACCGAGGTCGCACGCGAGCACTCCACCGTCGTCACCTCGGTGTGCAGCGTGATGCGCCCTCTCCGCGAGGCCGCGCGGGGACGCTTCGTGGCCGGACATCCGATGGCCGGCTGGCACGAGGGGGGACTGGCGAACGCGCATCGCGTGCAACTCGCGGACGCGCCGTGGTTCCTCGACGCCGAGGAGCCGCTGGTCGAGCAGCTCGTGCATGATTGCGGCGCGCGGCCCGTGCGTGTCGAAGCGGCGGAGCACGATGCCGCGGTGGCGCTGACCAGTCATCTGCCGCAGGTGCTGTCGACGGCGCTCTTCGCGTATCTCGACCCCGAGGTGGCGAAGAAATTCGCCGGCGGCGGACTGCGCTCCTTCCGCCTCGCGGCGAGCGACGGGGCGATGTGGTCGTCCGTGCTGGAAGCGAACCGCGACAACCTCCGCCCTCACGCCGACGCGGTCGCGGAGCTGGTCCGCGCGATCATCGAGGGACGCGATGACGACGCGTTTGCCAGAGCACGAACACTATGGCGAGCGCTGACAGAATGACCGAGTGGGAGAACGACTCCGGCTTGTACGCGACCTCGATCGTGTGCTCCCCCGGCGCGACCATGAACCCGAGGAACGGGCCGTTCGCGTCGAAGAGCGGGACGCCGGCCTGCCAGCCCGGAAAGTTCGCCACGCTGCTGGCGACGAGCGCGTGCTGCTTCGCCCGCACGCGCAGCGTGTAAGCGTCCGGCGCCGCCCGCAAGATCGTCACTTCGGCCGTCTCGGAGTAGAAGCGCGGGCGCGCGGTGGAGTTCTCGTAGATTCGGCCGTCGCGTCCCTCGTAGATCAGCTTGCGGCCGGGCAGCTCGCGGTCGCTGACGATGTAGCGCACGTTGAGGCGGTCGAGCAGCGGCGACGACGGGTCGTTCCACTTCGTGTAGTAGTCGGCGGGATTCCAGCCGGCGTTCTTCGCCAGAAAATTGACGTAGCGGTCGAAGGCCATCGGGTCGTGCACGCGCACGTCCTGGAAGCCCCAGAACGCGCCGACGTTCGGGTAGAGCTGGCCGCCCAGTCCGACAATGCGATGCGGCCCGCGCAGTTGTTCGAGGCGCGCGATGAGCGGCGTGCGCGGATGGAGCTCGCGCGCGGGGAGGATCGGATTCCAGTACGCCATCGTCAGCCAGAGCTCGACGAACGTCAGCGCGCCGGCGGCAATGAGCGTGCGGCGATGCGTCATGAGCAGGACGGCCATACTCGGGAGCAGTGACAGCAGCGCGGATGCGCGATGTGACTCCGTCGGGAACGGCGTCGTGCGCATCAGCCAGAACATCAGCGCCGCCACGGCGAGCGCGCCGGCGAGGAGAGGCTTCGCGGAATCGCGGCGCGTCCAGTCAACGACCGGCGCGATGAGGATGCTCGCGAACCAGACCAGCCCGAGGCGCATGCGCATGGCCGGCGCCAGTCCGGCCACGAAGTGAAAGGCCTCGGTGATGACGGGCCAGCCGAGGACGATGCCGAGACAGACGATCGCGCCGAGGACGTAGAGCGTTTCGGGATCGCGCCAGTTGCGCTTGCGGATGATGAAGATGGCCGCGGCGATGACGGAGGCGATGGCGAGGACACCGGCGAAGCCGCAGACCGACTCGAGCGTGGTCGGGCCCCACGGGCGCTCGATGGGAAGGTGGCCGAAGAAGCGCGGCTGCAGGAGGAGAGTGGCCGAGGCGCGGTCGGAGTATGGAGGCGTGAGGTCGCGCGCCGCGGAGAGCTCGGCGAAGCGCTGCGAACGCGTCACGGCTTCGTAGAACGGGACGAGGAACGGCGCGCAGATGCACGCGGCCAGCGCGCTGGCGGCGATGACGCGACCGAGGCCGCGGAGGCCGCGCGCGAGCCAGAGTCCATGCGCGGCGGCGATGAGGCCGATGTTGAAGATGGTCTCCGGGTGGCCGGAGAGGACGGTGAGGGTGAACATCGCCACGGGTAGGCCGAGCCCTCGGAGCGCCGGCATCCTGCCGGCCGGTCCGCCGGCATCCTGCCGGCTGGAAGCCGGCGGACCGGCCGCCTGGAAGGCGGCGCTCCGGCCGAGGAGATCCTCCACCGCGATGAGGACACCGGGGAGAAACGCGGCGGCGGTGGCGATGGGGAACTGCAGCCAAGTCACCATCCACGTCGAGAACCCGTAGGCGATCGCGGCGATCGTCGAGCCGAGGAGTGAATAGCGGCGACGGCAGAACAGAAACGTCAGCACCAGCGCCAGCAGCAGCTTCAGCGCGGCCTCGGCGGTGATGGCGTAGCCGAGGGGAAGCGGCAGCGTGATCAGGTGAAAGGGCGAGAAGGGCGTGCTCTGGCCGTTCGCCATCAGCGGATAGCCGCAACCGGCGGACTCGTTCCAGAGCGGCACGCGCCCGGCGCGCCACGACTCGCGCACCTGGTGCATCCACGGCACGATCTGCATCGGCACGTCGTGCAGGTTCAGGTTCGACACGTCGTACTTTGTGATCGGCGGACGGTTCGGCGCGCGCACCTCCGACCACGGCGGCAGGAGCTTCAACACGTCCGCGGGCACGATCACGACCTGCTGCGTCAGGGGCCGCCAGAGAAAGGCGAACACCAGGACGAGGAAGAGCAGCGCGATGCGCTTCGGCAACGCGGCGCCGGCCCGTCGCGCGAGCACGACCGCGATGACGTAGACGGCGGCGACGAGGAGCCAGGAGAGGTTCAGCACTGCAGTCTCACAGTCTCACAGTCGCACAGGCGCATAGAAGACCTGTGAGACTGTGAGCCTATGCGCCTATGAGCCTGGTTTATAGTCCGCCGCCGTGTTCAACCCGACGTGGCTCTACACGGGAGCGGTGTACGCGGGCGCGGTCTGGCTGGCGCGGCGCGGGGGCATCGAGCTTCCGAGGCGCGTTGCGGTCTTCTTCTTCGCTCTTGTCTTCGTCTTCTTCTATCCCGTCCTGACGCAGGACGCGGTGAACACGTCCGTCGATTACCTCGGCACGCTGCCGCCGTGGGAGTACACCGCGCCGGATCACCAGGCCGGCAACCGGCAGCTCAATGACCTGGCCCTGCAGATCGTGCCCTGGGCGCATCAGGTGCGCGAGGGGTGGCGCTCGCTGACGCCGCCGCTGTGGAACCAGTTCTCCGCGGCCGGCTATCCGCTGCTGGCCAGCGCGCAAAGCTCCGCGCTCTCGCCGCTGCGCATCCTCGGACTGCCGCTCTCGCTCGCGCACGCGCTGTCGTTCGAGGCGGCGATGAAAGTGCTGATCGCCCTCACCTTCACCTTTCTCTGGTGCCGGCGGCGCGGCTGCTCGGAGATCGCCAGCGTCACCGGGGCGGTGGCCTTCGGCTTCTCGACGTTCCTCATCGTCTGGCTGCACTTTCCGCTGATCACGACCGCCTGCCTCGTGCCGGCCGTGTTCTACGTGCTGGACTTGCTCGCGGAGGAGGTGACGTATGCGCGCTTCGTCGCGCTGGCAGCCATCGGCGCGGCGATGCTGTTCGGCGGACATCCGGAGACCGTGTCGCACACCGCGTTCTTCGCGTCGCTGTACGTGCTCTGGATGGTCCTCGTCGAGCGCCGCAGTCCGCGCGTGCTGGCGGCCATCGCCGGCGCGGCCGTCGTGACGACGCTGCTCGCCGCACCGTTCCTCGCGCCGTTCGCGGAGGCGGTGACGAAGTCGAAGCGCTATCAGGAGCTGCAGAACCGCGTCGAGGAAGCGCCGGTGCCGCACACCGACTGGCCCTCGGCGATCCTGCTCTTCTCACCGCGCTTCCAGGGCGAGGCGCACGCGGAGGCGATCTCCGGCTTCGCCGGAATCTTCGGCGTCGCCGCGTGGCTGGCGATGCTGGCGCACGTGATCCGCCGCCGCGCCTGGCGCTCGCGCGAAGCGTTCTTCGCTCTGGCCGCCCTCATCGCCCTCGGCGTGATCCTCGACTGGCCCGTGATCGGCGACGCGTTCCATCTCCTCTTCAGCCTCGCCGCGAACACGCGCGTCCGACTGATGCTCGTGCTGATGCTGGCCATGCTCACGGCCATGGCGGTGGATCTGATTCCGCGCGACTGGCGCAGCATCGTGATCGGATTGGGCGGCGCGGCGGCGTTGCTGCTGCTCGCGTACCTGACGACGTCGCAGCGCGAGGTCATGGCGATGGTGCCGAGCATCCTCGTGCTGCTCGTCGCCGCTTTCGCAAACGTAAGGCGTGTCCCCGCGTCATGGGCGGTCCTCGTGCTGCTGAGCGTCATCACCTTCGAGCTCTGGCGCGCCGGTCGCGACTGGAACCCCGTCGTCTCCGACAAGTGGATCTACCCGAAGACGCCGATGCTGCACGCGCTCGACGACGCGGCGAAAGGCGTCCCGAAGAACGCGCCGTTCCGCATCGTGGGCAATGCGGCCACGTTCTTTCCGAACGTCTCCTCCGTCTACGGCTACGAAGACGTGCGCGCACACGACCCGATGACCAACGGCCGCTACGTCGGCCTGCTGGCGCACGCCGTCGGCTACGACCCGGCCGAATACTTTGCGAAATGGCCCGACTGGGAGCACCCGCTGCTCGACTACCTCGGCGTCCGCTACGTCCTTACCTCGGCCGGCGGACAACTCCCGGGCGGCTTCCGGCAGGTCTACGACGGCAGCGACGGCCGTCTCTTCGAGAACGACGAGGTCCTGCCGCGCTTCTTCGCCGTGACGAACGTGGTCATCGTCTTCGGAGACGCCGAGTACGCGGCCAAACTGAAGGAGTTGCCGTGGCGGGACACGGCGCTGCTCGATGCGCTGAAGGTCGAGATACCGCGGATGCACGACGACTTCTTCATGCCGCGTCCCGCCGACTCGCCGCAGGCCACGGTCGAGATCACCGAGGCCTCGCCGACCGACTACCGCATGCACGTGCGCGCGCCGCGCTGGTCGCTCGTGGTCAGCAGCGTGCCGTGGTGGCCGGGCTGGAAGGTGCTGCGCAACGGCGCCCGCGTCGAGCCGATCCGCGTGAACGGCGCCTTCCTCGGATTTGCCGTGCCGCCGGGTGAGCTAGACGTGCGCGTGTGGTATGACCCGTGGACGTTCCGCGCCGGCGCCATCGTGGCGCTGGCCACACTGGCCGCGCTGGTCGCGTACGGGGTGCGGAAGCGCCTATGAACTGGACATGAACTGGATCTGGCTTTATATCGGTGCGCTGTACGCCGCCGCGATCTTCATCGCGCGGCGCGGCGGCATCGACATCCGCAAGCGCATCGCGCTCTTCTTCTTCGCGCTGGTCCTCCTCTTCTTCTTCCAACCGCTGACGCAGCGCTACGTCCACACGCAGGACGACTTCCTGAACACGATGCCGCCGTGGCACTTTACGGCGAAGGACAAGACGTCGATCAACGGGGAGTTGAACGATATCCCGCTGCAGCACACCGCGTGGGGGCACCAGGTGCGCGAGAGCTGGAAGGCGGGCAAGGTTCCGCTCTGGAACCACCTGAACGGCAGCGGCTATCCGTTGCTGGCCAACGGGCAGAGCCAGGCGCTGTCGCCCATCCGCCTGCTGGCCCTGCCGGTGCCGGCGAACCGCTTCATGGCCGCCGAGGCGGCGATGAAGATCCTGATCGCGCTGACGTTCGCGTTTCTCTTCTGTCGGTCGCGCGGCTACTCGGAGATCGCCAGCACGGTCGGCGCGACGATCTTCGGCTTCGCCGGCTTCCTGCAAACCTGGCTGCATTTTCCGCACATCACCACGGCGTGCTTCCTCCCGGCGGTGCTGTGGCTGATCGACCGGATCGTGGAGAAACGCACCTTCGGACGATTCGCCGGCGCGGCGTTGCTCTGGACGGCGATCGTCTTCGGCGGCCATCCCGAGACGGCCTCGCACATCTTCTTCCTCTCGCTGCTGTATCTAGCGTGGCTGGTCTTCGTCGAGAAGCGCACCGGCGCCCGCGTCTTCCTCACCCTCGGCGGCGCGATGACCGTCGCGGCGATGCTCTCGGCGCCGTTCCTGATCCCCTTCCTGGAGGCGCTGCCCAAATCGCAGCGCTATCAGGAACTGAAGATGATGCCGCTCGACCGGCTGTCGCTTCCCTACACCGATCTCGATTGCATGATCGTGCTCTTCCAGGCGCACTTCTTCGGGCGCGCGCCGTTCGAGGAGCCGTGGGGCCCGGCGGTCACGGAACCGGTCGGCGGCTTCGCCGGCGTACTCGGCATCGCGTCGTTCGTGGCGCTGCTGGTGAGCGTCATCCGCCGCCGCGCGTGGCGCTCGACGGAGCTCTTCTTCGTCATCGTCACGGTGATCGTGTTCGGCGTGATCAACGGCTGGCCGCTGATCGGCGACGCCATCCACACCGTGCTGCCGATCGTCGCGCACGCGCGCTTCCGGTTGCTCTGGGTGCTCCTGATGGGCGTGCAGGCCGCGGCGGCGATCGACCTGACGCTACGCGGCGAGCGCACTCCGCTGCTGGCCGGCGCCGGCGCCGTGCTCGCGCTGCTGGCCGCACTCTTCGTGCTTTACGAGTTTCCCGATGCGGCCAAGCGCGCCACCGCGCTGGCGACGTCGATGCGCAGCGTGGCCGTGCTGATCATCGCGGCGCTCTTCGCCGCGCTGCCGCGGTTCCGCAAGCTGGCGCTGCTGGCGTTGTTCGTGGCGGTGATCGTCGAGCTGTGGTCGGTGACGCGCGGCTGGAACCCGCCGTTCCCCGACGCGACGATGTATCCGCGCACCGCGTACATCCAGGCGTATGAGGCGCTGAAGGCGAAGAACCCGCCGAATTCGTTCCGCGTGATCGGCATCGGCGCGACGGTCTATCCGAACATCAACGCCATCTTCGGCATGGAGGAGGCGCGCGCGCACGATCCCATGTCGTACGACCGCTACATGGGCTTCCTCGGACTCACCGCGGGACTCAAGACCGGTCCCGACAACTATCACCCCTGGTACGAGGACAACGAGGCGTCCTCACTCGACTTCCTCAACGTGCGCTACCTGCTGCAGGACCCGTATTACCGCACGCCCGATCCGGAGCGCTGGAAGCTCGTGTACGACGGGATCGACGGGAAGATCTTCGAGAACACGCACGTGCTGCCGCGCTTTTTCGCGGTGCGCAACGTGGTCATCGACTTCCGCGACGAGACCTTCTTCCGCAAGCTGCGCGAGCACCGCGACTGGGCGTCGACGGCGCTGCTCGAGGACCTGAAGCTCGAGGTGCCGCAGATGCACGACGACTTCCTCCACCCGCGCCCCGCCGATTCGCCGCTGGCGATCGCGAAGATCGCCGAGGCCGGGCCGACCGCGTATCGCGTCAACGTCAGCGCACCGCGCTGGTCGCTTGTGGCCAGCAGCGTGCCGTGGTGGCCCGGATGGAAGGTCGTGCGCAACGGCCAGCGCATCGACCCGATCCGCGTCAACGGCGCCTTCCTCGGCTTCGCCGTGCCGCCGGGGCAGTCCGACGTGCGAGTGTATTACTCGCCCTGGTCGTGGTGGGTGGGAGTGGGGCTGGCGGCGCTGGCGATCATCGGAATTTCTTCGACAGCCGTTCGCGCGAGAAGGCATCGACCCGCGCCAGCGACGGACTGAGCACCTCGCGCTGCTTTTCCACGAGCTGCGCGATTCCGCTCTTGGCCAGCGACAGCATCGCGGTCATCTCCTCGTCGCTGAACGTCGCCCCTTCGGCCGTGCCCTGCAACTCGACGAAGCGGCCCTTGTCCGTAGCGACGATGTTCATGTCCACGCCGGCCTTCGAGTCCTCGGCGTAGTTGAGGTCGAGGGCGGGAACGCCGTTGATGATCCCCACCGAGATCGCGGCGATGAAGTCGACGACAGGCCAGGAGGCCATCTGGCCGTTCGTGTAGAGGTTGGACAGCGCCAGCACGAGCGCCACGTACGCGCCGGTGATCGACGCGGTGCGCGTGCCGCCGTCGGCCTGGAGGACGTCGCAGTCGATCCAGATCGTGCGCTCCCCCATCAGCTCGGGGTTCACGGCGGCGCGGAGGGAGCGGCCGATGAGGCGCTGGATCTCCATGGTGCGGCCGCCCTGCTTCCCTTTCGCGGCCTCGCGGTCGGTGCGCTCGGTCGTGGCGCGCGGGAGCATGCCGTACTCCGCGGTGATCCACCCCTTGCCGCTGCGGTACATGAACGACGGGACTTTCTCCTGCACCGAGGCGGTGCAGCAGACGCGCGTGTCGCCGACCTCGATGAGGACCGAGCCTTCGGCGTGCTTGATGAAATTGGGGCGGATGGCAACGGGACGAAGCTCGTCCACCGCGCGGCCATCGATTCTGGATTTTCCGTTCAAGTCAGGTCCTTCAGGCCGGCAGCGATGCTGCCGCCTTTTCTTCGATCACGGCGCCCTTGGGCACGACCACGATGCCGGAGTCGGTGACGGTGAAGCGGGCGCGGTCTTCCTCGAGGTCGTAGCCGATGGTGGTGTGGGGCGGCAGCTTGACGCCCTTGTCGATGATGGCCCGGCGGATCTTCGAGTGGCGGCCCACTTCCACGCCGTCCATGAGGATCGACTCGTCGACGTCGGCGTACGAGTTGATGCGCACGCGCGGATGCAGCACGCAGCGGTTGATCGTGCCGCCGGAGAGGATCGAGCCGTCGGAGACGAGCGAGTCGGTGGCGATGCCGATGCGCTGCGACTTCGAGTCGGCGAAGACGAACTTCGCCGGCGGCTGGTGCATCGGCGCCGACACCAGCGGCCACATGGGGTTGTAGAGGTTGAACAGCGGCGTCACGGCCACGAGGTCCAGCGCCGCCGCAAAGTACGAGTCGATCGTGCCGACGTCGCGCCAGTAGCCCTGGTTGTGCGCGTCCTCGCCGGGGATGTAGTTCGTGGCGAAGTCGTATGCGAAGACCTTCATCCGCTGGTACATGTCGGGAATGATCTCTTTCCCGAAGTCGACGCCGGCGTTGCGCAGCGCGTTGCGCTGCAGCACGTCGATCATCACGTTGGCCTTGAAGATGTAGTTGCCCATCGAGGCCAGGATCATGTCCGGCCGGTCCGGCATCGTCTTCGCGCCGTGCTTCGGCTTCTCCACGAAGCCGGTCACGCGGTAGTCGGAGTCGATCTCCACGACGCCGAAATGCTGGGCCTCGTCGACCGTCACCGGCACGGTGGCGATGGTCAGGTCGGCGTCGTTGTTGATGTGGTCCTGCAGCATCTGGTTCACATCCATCTTGTAGATGTGATCGCCGCCGAAGACGCAGACGTACTCGGGCTGCTCGTCGAAGATCAGCTCGAGGTTCTGGAAGACCGCGTCGGCGGTGCCGCGGAACCAGAACGGCCCGCGGCGCATCTGCGCCGGGACGACGTCGACGTACTGGCCGATCTCCGGCACGAGCCGCCAGGTGCGGGTGATGTGCTCGATCAGCGAATTGGACTTGAACTGGGTGAGGATCTTGATCTTGAAGAAGCCGGAGTTGATGAAGTTGTTGATGACGAAGTCGATGATCCGGTAACGGCCGCCGAACGGCACGGCAGGCTTGGCGCGGTCTTTCGTCAGCGGAAAGAGGCGCTCTCCCTGCCCCCCGGCGAGGATCATGGTCAGAACGTTGCGGCGTGCGAGTGATCCGTACATGTGCCTTCGTGCGTGTGCGAGATTCTTTCCAAGATTTCCGACCCGCGCAATCACTCTATACTTCGCCAGCGATGGCCGAGAAGGACTATTACGAGATTCTGGGCGTGAAGAAAACGGCCACCGAGGCGGAGCTGAAGAAGGCTTACCGCGAGCTGGCCAAGAAGTACCACCCCGACAAGAACAAGGGCAACAAGGACGCGGAGAACAGGTTCAAGGAGATCTCCGAGGCCTACGCCGTGCTGTCGGACAAGGAGAAGCGTGAGCAGTACGACCGGCTCGGCCGCGAGGCGTTCGGACCGGGCGGCGCGAACCCGTTCGCGGGCTTCGATTTCTCGGAATTCATGGGCAACCGCGGCGGAGGACGGCGCACACAGACACGTACACGTTCCGCCGGCAGCAGCGGCATCGACTTCACGGACATCTTCGGCGATCTCTTCGGCGGCGGGGGTGGCGGCGGATTCCAACAGGCACCCGAGCCGGAGATGCAGGCGGAGCTCACCATCGACTTCCGCGACGCGATCCTCGGCACGACAATGTCGCTGAGCGTCAACGGCGATTCGATCAAGGTGAAGATCCCCGAAGGGATTCGCGACGGGCAGAAGATTCGCGTGCCGCGCAGAGGCCGGCCCAACATCAACCTGACCGTCCACGTGCGCCCGCACCCGCTCTTCGAGCGCCGCGGGGACGACATCTACATCGACCTGCCGCTCACGATCGGCGAGGCGATCCGCGGCGCGGAGGTCGAGGCGCCGACCCTGCAGGGCCCGGTGCGCATGCGCATCCCCGCGGGCACGCAGGCCGGCCGCACGATGCGCCTCACCGGCAAGGGCGCGAAGAAGAAGAGCGGCGCCGGCGATCAGTACTGCCGCATCCAGATCGTCATCCCGCCCGGCGCGCCGGACGAGGCGGTGGAGGCCATCGAGGCCGCGTACGTGGAGAATCCACGGGCGAATTTGAAAACAGCGTTATAGGTTCCTGGTTGCTAGTTACTGGTTGCTAGTGCAGCATCGGCTGAAGGCACCAGCAACCAGCAACGCCTCTCTTTTATGCTGATCCAACTTCTCCGCGCCGACATCACTTCGCTCAAAGTAGACGCCATCGCCGCTCCCAGTCCGCCCGCGGCGCTGTCGCAGAACGGGCGGGCGACGGTGGTCACGGGCGGGAACCTGCTGGCGCGCTTCGTCATCGAGGTGCCGGTGCCGCGCGGGATGGAAGCGGACGCCGACGCCAAGCTGCGCGATGCCACGCGCGAGGCGCTCGAAAAGGCCGACGAGCTGGCGGTGGCGACGCTCGGTCTGCCCGTCCTCGGTAAGCGCTCCATGGGCTTCACGACGGAGCGCTGCGCGCGGGTGATGGTGAAGGCGGCGCTCGACTTCCGCGCCCGCGCACGCTCCCTGCAGCGGACGGTGTTCTGCCTCTTCGGGCAGGAGGAGTACGCGATCTTCGAGCGCGTGCTGCAGGAGCTGGAACAGTGAACGAGATCTACGTCATCGGCGACTCGCACATCGGCCTGGCCGACGGCGCGGACGAGCCGGTGAGCGCGTGGCTGGACCGGCTCATGGCGCTGCAGCCGAAGGCGCTGTATCTGAACGGCGACCTGTTTCACTACCTGATCGCGCACGACAAGTTCCGCACGAAGTCCGTCGACAAGGTGATGGCGAAGTTCCGCGAGCTGCGCGACCGCGGCATCGGCGTGCACTACGTGGAAGGGAACCGCGACTTCTTCCTGCGCGGCTCGTTCGTCGAGGATGCGGTGACGGACGTGGCCCTGGAGTACGCCATTCCCGCCGGCACGAAGAAGTACCTGATCGTGCACGGGGACATGATCAACGACCGCGACTGGAAGTACCGCTTCTGGCGCCGCGCGTCGAAGAACCCCCTGACGAAGGTGGGCGTGCATCTGATCCCGCGCAGGATCGCGAAGAATTTCGTGGACAGCGTGGAGGCGCGCCTGGCAGGCTCGAATTTCAAGCACAAGTCTCGCGTACCGGTGGAGCTGATGCAGGCGTACGGACGCTCGCGCTCCCGCGAGGGGTTCACGGACGTCGTCTTCGGCCACTTTCACAACAAGCTGGTCCTGCCGGGGAAGACTACGGTGACGGTGCTGCCGCCCTGGTACGAGTCGGGCGAGGCCATGGTCATCGACCCCCGCACCGGCGCCAGCCGGTTCGCCGTCGTGTAGGGCGTTTGATCGTGAGCGCCGCGGTGCCGTTCCCGATGTCGCGAAGAGGGCCCGGAACGTCCCCTCTCCCCGCGCACGGGGAGGCGACCGAATTGGAAAGACTTACGTAGCGGAGCGTGCGGGGGCTATGGACTGCGGCGGCCGCAGACGCCGCTTCGACTGCCGTTCGTGGTGCGGAGTCGATGTGGCACCGAAGGCAGTGAAAGCGGCGCCTGCGGTCGCCGCAGTCCATAACCCCCGCCCACCCGCGCTATCTCAAATGCCCGGCGCCGCTTCACAAATGCTCCGCGTCGCTTCTCGACGCTCCGCCGGCGCTCTCTCAAATGCTTCGCGCTGTTGTCCGAGGCCGCCGCGCTGCCTTTCGCAGCGACGCGGGCAGATCTATCTGCCTCCGGAGCACATTTATCTGCTTCCGGAGCATTTACAACCGTTACAACCGCGCTTTCCAAAGCTCCGAATGACCTCTGGACAGGTCGAATCCTGCCTCGAAAGGCTGTCGGGAGCATTTGCTGTCCTCTTTCGTGGCCTATGAATCTGCTCCGCGCTGCTGTTGGAAGCGACGGCGAGCAGATAAATCTGCTCCGGGAGCATTTACACGCCTTCCGAAGCCCTGAAACTGTCCTCTGGTGGGGGCAACGAGGCCCCTCGTCGTTCCCGTTCACCCGCGCGACGCGTCCAGTAGAATCGCCCTCCCGATGCGCGTGACCTTCCTCGGCACTGGCACCTCGACCGGCGTACCGGTGATCGGCTGCCGCTGCGCCGTCTGCACGTCGACGCATCCGCGCAACCAGCGCCTCCGCCAGTCCGTGGCCATCGAGGCGGAGGGGAAACACTTCCTCATCGACACGACTCCCGACCTGCGGCTGCAACTGCTGCGGCATCCCATCCCGCGCCTCGACTTTCTCCTCTACACGCACTCGCACTCCGATCACCTGATGGGGCTCGACGACATCCGTCCGTTCAACTTCCGGCAGCGCGTACCGATCCACGCCTTCGCCAGCGCGCCCACCGCTAAAGCGATCCGCCGGGCGTTCGGCTACATCTGGGACAGCTCCCAGCTGGGCGGAGGGAAGCCGCAGCTCGAGTTGCACGACGTCGACGGGCCGTTCACGCACGAAGGCATCGACATCGTCCCCATCCCCGTCACGCACGGCGACTGGACGATCCTCGGATACCGCATCGGCCCGTTCGCCTACATCACCGACACCAACGGCATCCCCTCCGGCTCGATGAAGCTCCTGGAAGGGATCGACACGCTGGCGCTGGACGGCCTCCGCCCCGCACCCGCCCACTCGACGCACTTTACGATCGGCCAGGCGGTCGACGTCGCGCGGCAGATCGGCGCGCGCGCCACGTATCTCATCCACCTCACCCACGAAGTCGACCACGACACCGTGAACGCGACGCTGCCCGCGGGCGTGGAGCTGGCGTGGGACGGACTGGAGCTGGAGTTTTGAAGGTCATCCCGAAAACCGGTCCGCTCGACGCCACCGTCACCGCGCCGCCGTCGAAGTCGTACTCCGTGCGCGCGCTGCTGCTCGCGGCCATGGCCCGCGGCACGACGGTGGTGCGCAACTGCCTCGACGCGGACGACACGCGCTACGCCTTCGAGGCCATCAAGGCCCTCGGCTTCGAGACCAGCGGCACGTTCTCGAAGGAGCTCACCATCGGCGAGCGGCGGTCGATGTCGGCCAACGAAGTGCCGATCTTCGTCGGCAACGCCGGCACGGCCATGCGCTTCTTCACCGGCTGGCTGGCCTTCACGCCGGGACGCTTCCTCCTGCACGGCGAGGAGCGCATGCACGAGCGGCCCATCCGCGATCTGGTCGAAGTCCTGACGAAGATCGACGGCGAAGTCGAGTACGTCGAGAAAGAGGGCTATCCGCCGCTGCGCATCCGCGGCAAGAGGATGCGCGGCGGCTTCGACGTGACGATCTCCGCTGAGACGTCGAGCCAGTTCGTCTCCGCGCTGATGCTCGGCGGCGCCACGCTCCCTGACGGCATCACGCTGCGCATCGCGAAGATGGCCTCCGGCCCGTACATCGACATCACCGCCGACATCCTGCAGATGTTCGGGGCGCGGGTCGTCCGCGAGGGCGACACGATCAACGTGCGCGCGGGCGCGCTGGAACGCGCGGAGTACGTCATCGAAGGCGACTACTCGTCGGCGACCTACTGGTTCGCCGCCGCGGCCGCGACTCGCGGCACGATGCGCGTGCGCGGACTGGCCATCCCCACCGCGCAGGGCGATGCCGGCTTTCTCGACATCCTCTCGGCCATGGGCTGCAACGTGGACGTGGCCGCGGATGAGATCACCGTCACCGGACCGGAGACGCTCCGCGGCGGCGTCTTCGACTGCAACGCCACGCCCGACGTCGTCCCGACGCTGGCCGCGATCGCGCCGCTGGCCGCGTCGCCGGTTGAGATCGTGAACGTGGCCAACCTGCGCGTGAAGGAGTCGGACCGCATCGCCACCGTGGCCGGCGAGCTGCGCCGCCTCGGCGCCACCGTCGAGGAGCGCCCCGACTCGCTGCTCATCCAGCCGGGCTGGAACGACGAGCCCGCGGTGATCGAGACGCACAACGACCACCGCATCGCCATGGCGTTCGCCATCGCCGGCCTGGCGCGGGGAAACGTGACCATTGGCAAGGAGCAGGTGGTGTCGAAGTCGTACCCGCGATTCTGGCGAACGCTGGACGAAACGATAAGATAGGCCCGCCCGCCCGCAATGGACATCTGGCTACTACTCCTCGCGTTCCTGTTCGTCCTGGCGAACGGATTCTTCGTCGCCGCCGAATTCGCGATCGTCAAGGTCCGTTCGACGCAGATCGCCGAGCTGGCCGATCAGGGCAGCGTGCGCGCGAAGATGGCGAAGAAGCTGATCCGCCATCTCGACGCCTATCTCTCGGCGACGCAGCTCGGTATCACCCTCGCCTCCCTGGCCCTCGGCTGGATCGGCGAGCCGGCGTTCCACCATCTCATCCAGCCGCTGTTCACGCGGTTCCAGATCCCCGAGGCCATGGCCCGGACGATCTCCGCGACGGTGGCCTTTGTCATCATCTCCATCCTGCACATCGTCCTCGGCGAGCTGGCCCCGAAGTCGATCGCCATCCAGAAACCGGTCGGGACGACGCTCTGGACCGCGCACCTGCTGCACGGGTTCTACGTCCTCACCTTCCCCGCGATCTGGGTGCTGAACGGCGTCTCGCGCTCGCTCCTCAAACTGGTCGGCATTCACCCGGCCAGCGAGCACGCGGAGATCGCGCATTCGCCAGAAGAACTGCGACTGATCCTGCACAGCTCGGAGAAAGCGGGCATCCTCTCCGAGGAGAACCGCGAGATCATCGAGGGCGTCTTCCAGTTCTCCAAGCGCACCGCGCGGCAGATCATGGTGCCGCGCACGGACGTCGTCCTCCTCTCCACGACGCGCTCGATCGAGGAGAACCTCGAGACCATCCGCACCTCGCGCCACACGCGCTATCCGCTGTGCGAGGGAAGCCTCGACAACACCATCGGCCTCATTCACGTGAAAGACCTGCTGCTCGCGCAACTGCGCGGACCGGGCAAGAGCATGCTCGAGCTGAAACGCGAAGTGCTCTTCGTGCCGGAGAACAGCACCGTCGAGTCGCTGCTGTCGCAGTTCATCGAGAGCAAGACGCACATGGCCATCGTGCTCGACGAGTACGGCGGCGCGAGCGGGATCGTGTCGCTGGAGAACATCACCGAGGAGCTGTTCGGGCAGATCCAGGACGAATTCGACCGCGAGCGGCCGGAGATCGAGCCGCTGGGCAACGGGCGCTATCGCGTGCGCGGCGACTATCTGATCGAGGATCTCGCGGACCGGCTGAAGATCGACCTCGGCGAGCAGCAGGAAGAGACGGTTGGCGGCTACGTGCTGGCGCGTCTCGGGCGCGAAGTGGTGCCGGGCGACAAGGTGGCGCTGGGCGATCTCGCGATCAGCGTGCTGGATGCGGAGCGGTTCCGCGTGCGCTGGTTGCTGGTGACGGGGAAGATACCGGAGACCGAGGAGTTCGAGGAAGACGGAAAAACGTAGGGCGGACTTGCGTCCGCCCTGCGTGGAGTCATGTCAGTTGGAGTGGCTACTTCTTGAACAATCCGGTGAGCTTCGAGGACACCATCCGCCACGTACGAGCCATCATGCCCTCGTGGTGTTCGTGCGAATGCTGCGCGGCCGCATGGCGGGCGTAGCGAGACTCTTTGAGAATTTCGTTGGTTTCCTGGATACGCATCCTTAAGCTCCTTTCATCTCTGATAGTTGCGAGGGAGATGCCACTATTGCCCCTTGGCGTTCAGGTGTCGCTGACTGCGTGAAAAAGGGGCGCAGAGGGAGGGGCAGATCGCAGGAGAGAGTGGGCGCAGACGCAAAAAGGGCGCGGGGCCTACTGCGCCCCGCGCCCTGCATACTGCGCCCTGATCGGGGGTTACTGGCGAAGCTTGATGACCGAGGTCTCGATGAGCTTGTCGCCCGGGAGGCCGCTCTGCCACGCGGTGGCCTTCACGCTGCCGGTCTCGCTCATGGTGCCAAAGGCGGTGCGGACGCGGAAGCGGATGGTCGAGCTCTCCGTCGGCTGGATGTTGCCGAAGGTGAAGCGGTACATGTTCGACCCCGGCGTGTGCATCACGTTGATGCCGTTGTCGTTGGTCTGGTCGAGCACGATGAGCTGCGGCGGCAGCTCGACCTCGAGCAGGACATCCTGAATGTTGTTGACGCCGCGGTTGCTGATGGTGACGTCGAGATTGTCGACGCCGTTCTCCGGGAGATCGCTCGGGTTCGTGATGTTGAGTTTCAGGAGCTGGCCACGCGTTGTGACCGCCATACCGCTCGATTTGCAAGCGGTCGTCGAGATCAGCGCTACGGCGACGAGCGCGATCACGGCGATCGACAGTAGTTGTTTCTGTTTCATAAAGTCATTCCTCCACAGGCAGTTAATGTGCAAAGGGGTTGCCGGTTGTGACGTACTTCATCGGCGTCGATGGCGGCGCATCGAAAACTGCAGCAATCGTCGTGGATGAGCATGGCACCAGGCTCGGCTCCGGGCTGGCGGGTGCATCCAATCACCTCCGCGTCGGCATCGTCGAGGCCACCCGCAACGTCGAGCGCGCCGTGAACGGCGCCCTGGTCCAGGCCGGCATCGCCATCCGCGACGTCGAATACGCCTACTGCGGCATCGCCGGCTCCGACCACCCCTCGCACCGCGAGAAGGTCATCGAGGCGCTGAGCGTCTTCTTTCCGCGCGGCAACTTCATCGTCGACACCGACGCGCGCATCGCCCTCACCGGCGCGATCGGCTTCGACGCGGGCGTAGTGATCATCTCCGGCACCGGCTCGGTCGCCTTCGGCCGCAATGCCGCGGGCCAGGAAGCGCGCGCCGGCGGCTGGGGCCCGACCCTCGGCGACGAGGGCAGCGGTTTCTGGATCGCCCGCGAAGGGCTCTCCGCGATCGTGCGCGCGCACGACGGCCGCGGCTTTGCCACGGCGATGACGGACCTGCTCTGCCTCGAGTACGAGATGTGCCGCCCCGACGATCTCCCGCACTTTGTCTACGCGGCGACGACGCACGTCGACGACATCGCCCGCTACGGCAAGCTGGTGATCGAGGCCGCGAAGGCGGGCGACGACGTGGCCCGCGACATCCTCGCCCGCGGAGGCTCCGAGCTGGCCGAGTGCGTCCTGGCCATCGCCCGCAAGCTGCACATGACCGACTCCGATTTCCCGGTCGCGTACGTCGGCGGCGCGTTCCACGCCGACGAGCTGCTGCTCAGTCCCATGCGCCTCCGCCTGCAGCGCGACGCCCCCGGCGCCTCACTCGCCCCCCCGCGGCATGCGCCGGTCGAGGGCGCGGCCATGATGGCCATGCGCGCCGCGGAAGCGCCGCGGGTGGGGCGGGTGTGAGGCGTTACTCGTTACTCGTTCGGGGTGATTTCTCGCGAGAAGGCACCCCTGCCGAGTAACGAGCAACGCCGTCAACGCATCCGCGCCTTCGACGTTACGTCGTAGAACTCCTCGCCCGCGAGCCACATCGGCTTGTCCGGGGCGTTGGCGGCCTCGTGGCCGAGCCAGAGCGCGAGGCGTCCCATCTGCACGGCGGCGGCGAAGTTCCAGGCCGGGTCGTACTCGTCGCTGGCCTGGTGGTAGTGCTTGTCGCGGTACTCCTTCGCCTTCGAGGGGCCCCAGTCCGCCGGCTTGCCGACGACGTCGTTGCCCTGCTTGATCGAGAACGCCGGAACGCCGACTTTGGCCAGGCTGAAGTGATCGGAGCGGTAGTACGAGCCCTGCTCCGGCGTCTGGTCGGGGACGATGGTCAGGTTCATCGCCTGCGTCACCTTCTGCGCCACGGAGAAGAACGTGGTGCGGTCGATGCCGATCATCGTCACGCTGCCGACCTCGCCGAGGAGCTGCAGCGCGTCGATGTTCAGTCCCATGGCGATGCGTCCCGCCGGAAAGGCCGGATGCTCGCCGAAGTACTCCGAGCCGAGGAGACCCTGCTCCTCGGCGGCGACGAGCGCGAAGAGGATGCTGCGCCTCGGCCGCGCCTTGGTCTCGCTCCAGGCGCGGGCGATCTCGAGGATCGTGGCCGTGCCGCTGGCGTTGTCGATGGCACCGTTGTAGATCGTGTCCGACTTGTCGTCGTCGTCGGGCGTGCCGATGCCCAGGTGATCGTGGTGCGCGGTATAGAGCACCGCCTCGTTCTTCAGCTTCGCGTCGCTCCCCTCGAGCTTCGCCACCACGTTCGCCGTCTCGAACGGACGGATGGCGCTGGTCACGTTCGCATTCAGGCGCAGGCCGAGCGGCACCGGCTTGAAGTCGCGCGACGCGGCGGCCTTCGTCATCGCCGCGAGATCGAGTCCGGCCGACTTGAACATCTCCTGGGCCACGTTCTGCGAGACCCAGCCGGCGAAACGGAGCGCGTGCTGGCCCGGCGCGTTCTTCACGTACGCCTGCTCGCCCGTCCACGAGTTCCGCACGACCTGCCAGCCGTAGCCCGCCGCCGCGTCGGTGTGGATGAGGATCACCGCGTCGGCGCCCCGCGCCGTGCCGATCTCGAACTTGTACGTCCAGCGGCCGTAGTACGTGCGCGCCCGTCCCTTGAAGAGCTCCGGCTCGGCCTCGCTGGCCGGCGGGTCGTTGACCAGCATCACCAGCGTCTTGCCGCGCGCGTCGAAACCCTTGTAATCGTCCCACTGGTACTCGGGGGCGACCACGCCGTGGCCCACGAACACGAGCTCGGAGTCGACGGTCACGTGTTCCTTCTGCGACTGATCGCCGCCGACGAACTGCTCGCGGTACGCCAGCGGCCCGAGGGACGTGCCGTTAGCGCGGCGGAGCTCGACGCGCGTCTTGTCGGGGTCGGTCGTGATGCCGAGGAGGGAGACCGGCTGAAAGTACGTCCCGTTGTCGCCGGCCGGCTGGAGACCCATGGCCTCGAACTGTGACGCGATGTAGCTCGTGGCCAGCGCGTCTCCCCGCGTGCCGGGCCCGCGCCCTTCCAGGAGATCGCTGCTGAGGAACTTCACGTGGGCGCGGATGGCATCACCGCGGAGCTCGTCGAAGGATTGCTGGACCGCCGGCGGCACCTGCCCCATGGCCGGTAGGACTACGAGCGGTAGAGCGAGCGCGGCCAGGGTCAGGGCGGAACGGATAAGAGGCATTCAGTCTCCTTGAAGGGGTGTAAACGTCAAATTCGGCAAGCGGAAGCCCCTTTGACGTTCCCGTAACAAAAACTTAACAGCACTTTCCTGCACTTTTGAGGGTAGGGATTTCGGGACATAAATCACTCCTGTGTAGAGTGAACGAAAAAGTCTCCTACGAGATCGACGCCACGACCGCCATTCACCTCCCGATGTCCGAGCGTGTTCTCGATAAACTCGCCGACATCCTCTTTGCCACCGACGAGATTCTCGGCATGGTGAGGCCTGACGAGGAGCGGATGCCCGATCCCTCCATGGCTTCGATCGAGACCTCGATGCAGAGCGTATACGACCAGGTCAATGAGCTGATGAAGAGGCTTTCCGACTGACGCGTCCGGTCTTTTCTTCCAAAAACACCCCTTGACTTCCCAACACTTGGCTCCTAACTTAACAGTGTTAAGTATCGGAGGCCTGTTTGGGACCCAGAGAACGTCGAGAGAGAGAACGCGAAGAGATCCGGACCCGTATCCTCGACGCCGCCCGCGAATTATTCGCCAGTGAAGGCGTCGATTCCGTCACCATGCGCCGCATCGCCGAGCGCATTGAATACTCCCCGACGGCGATCTACTTCCATTTCCGCGACAAGGACGCCCTGCTCGCCGAGCTCTGCGACTGCGACTTCCGTTCGTTCGCCGAGGGCTTCCAGGTCATCGCCCGGATCGCCGATCCGGTGGCCCGCCTCCGCGCCGCCGGTGAGGCCTACGTCGATTTCGGCCTGAAGAACCCCAGCCACTACCGGCTGATGTTCATGACGCCGAAGACGGCGCAGTCGCAGACGCTGGAAAAGGGCAACCCCGAGGAGGACGCGTACGCGTTCCTGAAGACGATCGTCGCCGAGCTGGGCGAGAAGAATCTCCTCCGGGAGGACTTTTCCGATCCCGACCTGGCCGCGCAGGTGATCTGGTCGGCGGTTCACGGCGTTGTGGCGCTCGAGATCGCCAAGTGCAAGGACGAGTGGGTGGAGTGGCGCCCGATCGAAGCGCGCACGGAGCAGACGATCGAGATGATCCTGCGCGGGGTGCTGCGGTGAGCGTCGACCTGGCGACCAAGTCGCTCCTCCACGACAAGCTCCGCTTCTTCATCACCGTCTCGGGCGTCGCCTTCGCCGTCACGCTGGTGTTCGTGCAGGTCGGGCTCTTCATCGGCCTGATGTCGAACGCCTCGCTGACCATCGACCAGATCGACGCCGACCTCTGGGTCACCTCGCGCAACACGCCCAACGTCGACTTTGCGCACACGTTCCCCGAGACGTACATCAAGCGCGTCCGGTCGCTGCCCGGCGTGGCCCGCGCGGACAACCTGATCGTCTGGTTCATGAACGTGAACCTGCCGACGGGCGCCGTCGAAGGTACCGAGGTGTATGCGCTGGAGCACTTCGAACGGTGGAACTTCCCGCAGAACGTGGTCGAAGGGAACCTGGCCGACCTCCATCGCGGCCCGTACATGGTCCTCGACGACTCGGCGAAGAAGCGCTGGGGCGCGTTCGCGGTCAACGAGCACCGCGAGGTGCTCGGCCGGCGGCTGAAGATCATCGGGCGCACCGTCGACGCGAAGTCGTTCACCACCACGCCGCTGACGTTCATGGACTACCGCCTCGCCCAGAGCCTCAACGAAGGGGAGCTGCGCGGCAACACGACTTACATCCTGATCAAGCTCGCCCCCGGAGCCAATGTCGAGGCCATCCGCGCGGAGCTGAAGAAGCGTCTCCCCTACAACGACGTCTTCACCCGCGACGAATGGGCGAAGCGCTCCCGCACGTACTGGATCGACTCCACGGGCCTCGGCCTGAACATGTACATCACTGTCTTCCTCGGCTGCCTGGTCGGGATCGTCGTCGTCGCGCAGACGCTCTACACGTCGACCATGGAGCACATCCGCGAGTTCGGCACGGTCAAGGCCATCGGCGGAGGCAACGGCGAGATCTACAAGATCCTCGGCAAGCAGGCCACCATCGCCGCCATCGCCGGCTTCGCCCTCGGCGCGCTGCAGGCCTTCGCCCTGCGCCCGGTGATGGCGAAGATCGACCTGAAACTGATCATCCCCATGGAGCTCTACATCGCCGTGCTGATCGGCGCGGTCGCACTCTGCCTGGCCGCGGCCATGATCTCGTTCCGAAAGGTGGCGTCGATCGACCCGGCGCTGGTGTTCCGCACATGAAAATCCTGCAGACGCATCGCATCGAAAAACACTTCCAGGAAGGCCGCGAGGTCGTCCCCGTGCTGCGGGGCATCGACTTCGAGGTCGACCGCGGCGAGATCGTCTCGCTGGAAGGCCCGTCCGGCTCCGGCAAGACCACGTTCCTCTCCATCCTGGGCTGCATCCTCACGCCCAGCAGCGGAGAGGTGCTGATCGAAGGGGCGCCCGTGGACGCGAAGTCGCTGGCCGAAGTGCGCCGCCGCTCGCTCGGCTTCGTCTTCCAGCAGTTCAACCTCTTCCCGTCGCTCACCGCCATCGAGAACGTCGAGTACGCGCTGAACGTGAAAGGCCTCAAGAACCGCGAGGCCCGCAACGAAGCGTCGCGCGTCATCGAAGCGGTGGGGCTCGGCGACCGCCAGAACTTCCTGCCGCGCGAGCTGAGCGGCGGGCAGAAGCAGCGCGTGGCCATCGCCCGGGCCCTGGCCGGCAACGCGCCGATCCTGCTCGCCGACGAGCCGACGGCCAACCTCGATTCCCAGGTGGGCACTCAGGTGCTGGAGATGTTCCGCGCGCTGGCGAAGAAGGAAAACCGCGCGCTGGTCATCGTCACGCACGATCCGAAAGTACGCAGCATCGCAGACAGAGTCGTGAAGATTCAGGACGGAGCACTCGTATGAACCGCATTCTCTACCCCATCCTCGGCATCCTCATCGTCGCAGCCACGGTCGTGCAGGTGAACGCCACGCGGCCCAAGCCGCCCGCGCTGCGCACCGACGCCGTCGCGGAAAAGTCGCGCGTCGTCGCCGAAGGGCGCGTCGTCACCTATCCCGGCGCCGAAGTGACCATCGGCACCGACGTCGCCGGCACCATCGAGCGCCTTACCGTCACCGAGAAGGAAACCGTCCGCCGCGGCGACACGATCGCCGTCATCAAAGCCGACGACACCCGCGCCGCCCTCGGCCTGGCGCGCGCCCGCGTCCGCGAATCCGACGCCGACATTCATCTGTACGAGGCCGAAGTGGCCCGCGCGCAGAGCCTCTTCCGCGAGGACGTCGGCTCGAAGCAGGCCTGGGACAAGGCCGACCGCGACCTCGACGCCGCCCGCGCCCGCCGCGCCTCCGCCGCCGCCGAGGTGTCGCGGCTCGCGGCACTGGTCGAGAAGACCGTCATCACCGCGCCGATCGACGGCGTGGTCATTACCCGAAATGTGCACGCCGGGGAGACGGTCGACGTCGGCGACGCCATCGTCACGGTGGCCAATCTCGGCAGGACGCGCGTCGAAGCGGAGATCGACGAGTTCGACGCCGCGCGCATCCGCCTCGGCGCACCGGTGCAGGTCCACGCCGAAGGCTACGACCGCACCTGGCGCGGCACGATCGAGGAGATTCCGGACGCCGTCGTCAATCGCCGACTGAATCCGCAGGACCCTTCGAAGCCGATCGACACGCGCGTGCTGCTGGTCAAAGTCGCGTTCGCCGAAACGACGCCGCTCAAGCTCGGTCAGCGCGTGGAAGTAAAGATTGAATAGCGGTATGCTGAAGGCGCTCTCCAAGCGTCCATGAAACCTCTGGCCCTCGTCATCGAGAACGACTCCGGCACGCGCAAGCTCCTGGACGTTCTGCTCTCCCGCTTCGGGTTCGAAGTGGACCTGGTGGCCAGCGGCTCGGACGCCCTGACGCTGCTGGAGATCGTGCAGTACGACGTCCTGATCCTCGACCTGCTCATCCCCGGCAAGAGCGGCGCGGAGATCCTGGAGTGGATCGGGCGCGAACGGCCGGCGATGCTGTCCCGGGTCGTCGTCCTCTCCTCGTCCTCGCCGGCGCGGCTGGAAGCGGTGCGCGGGGAGTGGCCGGGCGTACGCACGATCCGCAAACCGTTCGAGCTCGGCGAGGTGGTCGAGGCCGCGGCGGAGGCGAGCAAGGACCGCGTGCCGCGCGAGGCGACGGCCGGCGAGAACTTCTGCCGCTTCTCCGTCCGCGCCGGCGCCAAGGCGGGCGTGATCGTGGCTACATCCGGCGGCGCGGTCGAGCCGGTACTGACGTTCGGCTACGCCGCGGAAGACGTGACGCGCTTCTTCCCCATGTCGGTCGACGCGGCGTACCCGCTCTGCTCGAGCATCCGCAACGCCAAGCCGGTCTGGATCGCGTCGATCGCCGGCGCCGGCACCGACTACCCGATGTTGCAGCCGGTATGGGCCAAGAACGGAAGCCGGGCCCTGGCCGTCGTGCCGCTGCTGCAGGACGGCCGCGCGGTCGGCGCGGCCGGATGGACGTTCCGCGAGCCGCGTCTCTTCACCGAGCGCGAACAGCAGCTCCTCACCGAGATCGCCGCCGGCGTCGTCGACTGGCTGCCGGACCATCCGACCAGGGCGCAGGCCGGCGCGTAGGGCGATTCCTTGAGCGAGCACGAAGAACGCCGTGCGCTCGAGGTCCTCAACGAAGTGGCGCGCATCGCCACGCTCGACCTCGAGCTGCGCCCGATGCTGCAGCGCATCACCGACACCCTGGCGGCGAAGTTCGGCTGGGAGTTCGTGGCCCTGATCTCGCTCGACGACGAACGCCGCACCTTCATGTGCGAGGCGCTGACGACCACCCTGGCGACGGTGGTTCACGTCGGCTACACGCGGGAGCTCGGCAGCGGCGTGGTCGGCGAGGTCGCGGCAACGGGCAACTCGGTCGTCGTCGACGACGTGGCCGCCTGGCCGAACTACGTCGCCACCGCCGCGGACGTGCAATCGGAGCTCTGCGTCCCGGTCTGCCATCACGGCCGCATCGTGGCCGTGCTCAACCTCGAGAGCACGCGGCTCGGCGCGTTCCGGGCGCAGCGCGAGCTGCTGGAGACGGTGGCCGACCAGGTGGCCGGGGCCATCGCCAGCGCCCAGCTCTTCGACGAGCTGCGCCGCCGCGCGCGGCTGATGGAGATGATGAGCGAGGTCTCGCGCACGGCGCTCGAAGCGACCGACCTCCGCGAGCTGCTGGCGCGCATCGTCGCCTATCTCGAACAGCACTTCCCGCTGCGCGCCCGCATCGTCATGGGCGACGGGCACGCTCCCGATGCCGCGCAGCTCGTCCTCCCCATCCGCTCGCAGGACCAGCTCCTCGGCGAGCTGCGGCTGGAGAGCACGGACTCCGGCGTCTTCACGCCTGCCAGCGTCCTGGCGTTCGAGGCCTTCGCCGATCAGGTCGCGGGCGCCATCCGCTTCGCCTCGCTGACGCGCCAGCTCGAGTCGAAGACGCGCGCGCTCGAAGCGGCCAACGAGCACCTGGCGAAGGCCATCGAGACGCTGCACCTCATCTCGACGCAGGACTCGCTCACCGGCATCCCCAACCGCCGCCACTTCGACGACACCCTGTCGCGCGAGTGGCGCCGCGCCGCACGCACGCAGACGCCGCTGGCCCTGCTGATGCTCGACATCGACTTCTTCAAGGCCTTCAACGACACCGCCGGCCATCAGGCCGGCGACGACTGTCTCCGCCGCGTCTCGCAGACGCTGCTCGAGTCGCTCCACCGCGCCGCTGACTGCGTGGCCCGCTACGGCGGCGAGGAGTTCGCGATCCTGCTCCCCGAGACCGACACCGCGCACGCGCAGACACTCGCCGAGATGCTGCGCGAACGCATCGAAGCCCTGGCCATCCCCCACCCCGCCTCCCCACTGCACCGCGTCACGGTGAGCATCGGCGTCGCCGCGCTGGTCCCTCCCCGCGACGGCACCGCCTGCGAGGACCTTGTCCGCATCGCCGACGCCGCCCTCTACGACGCCAAACGCCTCGGCCGCAATCGCGTGGCGTGAGGAGACGACCGGGGGCCTCCGGCGGGCCGGTGCGACCGGCAGCGCTGGTTGGCCTAGCCTGAACGCACGCCTGTCGACGAAACACGTGTTTGCGCGACGTCATGGGCACAACCAGCGCTGCCGGTCGCACCGGCCCGCCGGAGGCCTCCCGTCGTCTCTCTAACGCCTGCGCCGATGCACCCGCGGCGCTTCGCGCGGGGTGATCAGTTGCTCGCCGCGGCGGCGGCCGTCGCCGGCGCGTTCCTCGTCCATCGGGGGGACGATCTCCACGCCTGCTTCGCCGCGCCGGCCGGCGCCGCCGCGGCGCGCCTTCTCCAGCGTCATCAGAAAGCCGAACGCCGGATCCTTGAACTGCAGGTGGCGGAGCATGTGCCAGTGCTTGCGGACGTACGACTGCAGGAACTGCAGCACGTGTCCGAGACTGATGATGCGGCAGGGCGGGACCGCTTCGCCGGGCGGGAACGAGCCGAAGGCGATCAGGCGGATCGAGTACGACGGCTCGATGGCCGCGCTGCCGCTGCGCAGCAGTTGCGCCACGACCCGATCCGCATCGCCCACCTCCCCGAACCGGTTGATCACCGTGTTCAGCACCTCGGGACTGCGGATGCCCGTGTTGATGCCGACGCGCCCTTCCTTCACCTCGCCGACGATCATGTCGATCTGGTCCACCGGGACGCCGAGGCCGGGGTCGAGGCCGGAGACGTCGAGACCTTTGGGCGACTTGCGGCCCGCCGTGCCGGCCAGCGGCTCGCCGGAGGGGAAGCGGAAGGCCAGGATGTCGATGTCCGTGATGGTGCGGAAACCATTGCGGCCCGCGCCGGCGATGATGGGGTATTCAGCCGAGGTGAAATAACCGTTGAGCTGCAGGTACGCCTGAACGAGGGCGACGGCGTGATCCATAGGTGGCGCACATACTAGCGTGCACTCTCTCCTTTGCGTTCTACGGAAAGGCGCACAGCGCCGAGGCGGCCGCTGCCGGGCTCGTCGAACCACGCGCGCGCGGCCGCGCCGGGTCGTCCACGACGAACGTGTCGTGATTCACACCCTGGATCGTCCGCGCTCTTGGAGGGATTCGCTCATGCCGTTACACTGAACGCAAACGTCATGACCATTGAAAACGTGGTGCCCGTTCGCAAGCCGACGTACGACTGCCTGAAGTGCCCCGCGTACTGCTGCAGCTACGACCGGATCATCGTCGAGCCGGGCGACCTCAAACGCCTGGCCCGTCACTTCGGCATCGACGTCGAGACCGCCCGCCGCCGCTTCACCAAGATCAAGGAAGGCGAGCAGGTCCTGCGGCACCAGAAGGACAAGATCTACGGCACGATCTGCATGTTCATCGACACCAAGACGCGCCGCTGCACCGTCTACGACGCCCGTCCCGGCGTCTGCCACGAATACCCCGACAAGCCAAAGTGCGGCTACTACGACTTTCTCAAGTGGGAGCGGGCGCATCAGGAGGATGAGAAGTTCATTCCCCTAGTGAAGGGTTAGGCCGGTTGCTGGTGGCTAGTACAGCTCAGCACTAGCAACCACGTGGAAACGGCAGTTGAGAAGAAGCACCGTCTTGTAACTCGTCTCGCTACGATGGTTTCGACGAAAAAATCACGTAGGCGAGGGGGACAAAACGGTGCACGAGCAGAGTATCAGGAAAGGCGAGCTGCCAATCGAGTACACCTCGAAGCCGTTGAGTGGGTGGGGAGGGCTGGCGCTGTTTTTCGAGTACATCGAACAGATCGGATTCGTGCGGGCGACCCGGGAGGCGGTGGCCGAGCCGAAGACCTCGCCCAACCAGGTGCTGAACTCGGATGTGCTGTTGACGTTCCTGGCGACGGTACTGATTGGTGGGAACCGGTTCGCGCACGTCCAGAGGGTTTGTCACGATGAGGTGATCCGCAGGATTCTCGGAGCCAAGCGGCTCGGCAGCGAGGACACGGTACGGCGGCTCTTCCTCGGGTTGAGCGGCTCGCAAAGCGAAGACATGTACACGCCACTGCAGCGATTCACGAGCGAGTTGTTGATGAGCAGCATCCAGGAAGACGTGCTCGATCTCGATTCAACAATTCTCGAGCGGTATGGCCATCAGGAGGGTGTTGGGAAGGGATATCACACCGCCCGAGCGGGGCAGACCTCGCACCATCCGCTGCTGGGCATGCTCGCCAAATCCAAGCACATTCCGTTGGTCTGGCTTCGAGCAGGAGGAGCGTCGACGTTGCGCGGCGCCGGGCAGTTCGTCGAGGAGTTGCTGGCCAGGCTCCCGGCCGGGTTCCGCATCACGGCCATCCGCGCCGACTCGGGCTTCTACAACGAAGAGTACCTGCGCCTCTTCGAGCAGAAAGGACTGTCGTACATCATTCCGATCCGCATGCATGCTCCAGTGCGGCGATTCGTCGCCGCGATTCCCAAGGAGAAGTGGACCCGTCTGGACAACGGACACGAGATCGCCGACGTGATGTATGCCCCGCCAGGCTGGGCCTGTGCCCGGCGCGTGCTGGCCATCCGCCGAGCGATCTGGAGCGATCAGAAGGGACGACTGTTCGACATCCCGTCGTACGAGTTCAGCGCCTTGGTCACCACGCTTGATCTGCCTGCTGCAGAATGCTCGGACTTCTACGATCAGCGCGGCGAGTGTGAGAACACGATCAAGGAATTCAAGACCGACTTCGGTGCACGTGGCTTCTCACTCCAATCATTCACGTCCACGGAAGCCGCATTCCGTATGATCAGCGTCCTTTTCAACCTCGTCACAGAGTTCAAGCGACACGTCCTACAGAACATCTCGCTCACCCTCAACACCATCCGCTCGACCGTCTTCGTGCTCGGCGCGGTTCTCGGCCGCGCGGCCCGCAAGATCATCCTTCGTCTCGGCGTCCGTCATCCCGAAACCCGCTTCCAAGCACTCCTCCGGCGTGCCAACTCAGCAACTTATCCCACTGCGCCGCAGTTGGAACCCAGCTCCTGATCTCACGCTACTTCGCTACGCCGCGTTCAACTGCCGTTTTCAGGAACCAGGAACTAGCAACCCTCACCGCCATGTTCTCCACCGCATGATCCGTCGCTTCATCGCCGCGCTCGCCATCGTGCTGAGCGTATCCGTCTCCGCGCAGGACTACACCGAGCAGGTCTCGGTGAGCTACGTCATGGTCCCCTTCACGGTCCTCGGACCGAAGGGCGTGCCGATCGTCGACCTCAAGGCCAAAGAGGTGTCGCTCCTCGTCGACGGGACGAAAGTCTCCACCGACCTCTTCGAGCAGAACATGTCCGCGCCCGTGTCGTGGACCATCCTTCTCGACGGCTCCGGCTCGATGGGGCTGGCCGGCAAGCTCGAGGCGGCCAAGGCCGCCATCAACGCCCTCACCGCGCGCCGGAAGACCGGCGACGACTTCGCGCTCTACGTCTTCGACTCGCAGGGGCACGCCAACGAGATGGTGCCGTTCACCGAGAACCCCTCCGCCATCACCCGCGCCGTCGACGTGGTCAAGCCGTGGGGCAAGACCGCCTTCTTCGACGCGCTGGCGGAGATGCCGGAGCGCAGCGAGCTCGGTCGCAACCCGACGCGCGCGATCATCCTCCTCAGCGACGGCATCGACAACGCCTCACGGATGACCCGCGCCACCATCGAGAAGCGTCTGGAAGGCGTGGCCATCCCCATCTACGCGTTCGGTCTGCGCGAGCCGGGCGAGCAGCGCGCCAGGCGCGGGGGGATGCCGATCAGCGAGGAGATGGCGAACATCGACGTGCTCGAAGAGCTGGCGGCCTCGACCGGCGGCAAGCTCTTTATCGGCAACCAGCCGGAACAGTTGGCACGGGCAATGGATGGAATCGAAAACGTTTTGCGGGCGCAGTATCTCCTCGGGTTCTCCCCGACCGGGAAAGGTGCTGTGAAGTATCGCCGCATCTCGCTGGAGCTCGCGGGACGCGTTCGCTCCGTACGCGTTCGGGCCGGCTACCGCGGCACCGAGCCACCGGTGCAGAGCGCCGCGTCACGCGGGAAGTCCAAGCGCAACGAAAGGAAAAATAGCTGATGATGAAGTTCTCCAGGGTACTGTCCGCGGCCGCGCTCGCCGTCGTATTCGGCGCATGCGCCACGTCGAAATCGGTCGACGAGAAAATCGCCGCGTCGCAGGCCAGCACGAATCAAAAGATCGAGTCGGTCGCGGGACAGGTGGAAGACCTGCAGCAGAAGCAGCAGCAGACCGACGTCCGCATTGAGCAGCTCAGCCAGTCCGCGTCGGAAGCGCTCAAGCGGGCGCAGGAAGCCGGCGTGCTGGCCAAGGGCCAGGTCGTCTTCGAGCAGACCTTCGCCGAGGATCGCGTCAAGTTCAAGCTCGACTCGTATGAGCTGTCGGCCGAGGCCAAGACCGCGCTCGATGAAGTGGCGGGCCGCATCAAGGGACTCGACGGCCAGTACTTCGTCGAGATCCAGGGCCACACCGACGACACGGGCGGCGAGCGTCACAACGAGGAGCTCGGCCAGCGCCGCGCCGACTCGGTGCGCCGCTATCTCTCGCGCGAGCACAAGCTCCCGCTGGCCCGCATGTCCACCATCTCCTACGGCGACACGCTGCCGCTCGAGTCGAACAAGACCCGCGACGGCCGCAGCGCCAACCGGCGCGTGGTGCTCGTCGTCTTAGAGTAAGCACGACAGCATTCCGCGGTACCGAAAGCCGGCGTATCCAACGCCGGCTTTTTGTTTTTGTGGGGGGTTCGGTAGCAACCCTCTCACGGAGCTGGCAGGTGGCAGCTCGCAGCTCGCAGGAGACCGGGGGGCACGACCACCGGTCTCCTGCCAGCTGCTAGCTGAGAGCTGCCAGCTGCTTCGCGGCTCCTGCTAGCTGCTAGCTGCGAGCTCAAAAGTAGCAACAACCGGCGCGTGGTCGCTCGTCCCTACCTCGCGCTGCGAGGGGCAGGAGACGGCCTTGCCGGCCAGCGACTCGGTGGCCAGGACGTAGTCCAGGCGCCAGCCGATGTTGCGCTGGCGCATGTTGCGCCAGGGGGCCCACCAGGAGAAGTAGTTGTCGTCGTCGGGGTAGAGCGAGCGGCCCACGTCCACCAGCCCGCCCTCGGAGATGAGGCGCTCCAGCAGCTCGCGCTCCATCGGCAGCTGCCCGATCACGCGCTTGCGCTCCTTCGGATGCACGTCCATGTCCGTGCGGGCGATGTTCATGTCGCCGCAGAGCACCAGTTTCAGCCCCTGCTTGCGGAGGTCCGTGGCGTACCGGATCAGTGAGTGGATGAAGGCGATCTTCGTCTCGAAGTCCTTGCCGCCGTTCGGAACGTACACGCTGGTGAACACAGTGTCCTCGATTTGGGCCTGTACGATGCGCGTCTCCAGGTCGAAGTCGGGATGGGTGATCTCCGCCTTCGCGGCGAACTCCGTCCGCACATGCAACCCCACGCCGGAGTACCCCCCGGCACCGTGCCAGTAGCACGTATATCCTTCCAGCGAACAGGTTTGCGGGATCTGGTCGATCTTCGCCTTGATCTCCTGCAGGCAGATCACGTCGGGCTGTTCGGAGGCCGCCCACTCGACGAATTGCTCGTGCCGCGCGCGGATTCCGTTGACGTTCCAGGTGGCAACTTTCATGGTGCGGGGATTGTAAAGGGGAGGCGGCGGAGGTCTCCATGCGTAAGTCCCTTTTCCTGCTCGCTCTGCTTCTTTCCACCACCTCGCTCCTGGCCCAGGACGACGACTGGCGCGACCGGCGCGGCGACGACCGCGATCGCCGCGGTTACCGCGACGCGCCCCGCGACGGCTCCTTCGAGCTGACGCCGTTCATCGGCTGGCGCTGGGGAGGCACCATCTTCGCCAGCCAGACGTTCCTCTTCGACGAGGACGTCGACGTCGAGCCCAGCGCCACCCTCGGCGCCAGCTTCGGCATCCCCCTCGGCGACACCGGCATGAAGCTCGAGCTGATGGCCAACCGCCAGTCCTCCGAGCTGCAGGTCGGCAGCGGCCTCTTCGAGCCCGAAGACGAGGTGGCCGACATCGACATCACTTACCTGCACGCCGGCCTGCAGATCCCGTTCGCCCGCTCGCGCAACGTGTCGCCGTACGTGATCGTCAGCGGCGGCCTGGCCAACCTCGACCCGCAGATCAGCGGCGTCTCCGCCGAGCAGCGCTTCTCCGCGTCCGCCGGAATCGGCGTCAAAGTCCCGATGAGCCGCACGCTCAGCTTCCGCTTCGAAGGCCGCGGCTACTACACCGCGCTCGAAGAGGACGACGACTGCCAGATCTGCGATTACTTCTACAACGAGGACTTCTATCAGGGCGAGGTCAACGCGGGACTGGTATTCTCCTTCTGACGTGACCCGCATCAGCCGTCTCATCGCCGCGCTGGCCTACGCCGGCGCGGCGTTTTTGTCTGGCGTCGCCCTCGGCGAGCGCGGTGAGCTCGGCATCGTGCAGCACCTCTTCACCGCCACCATCCCCGCCGTCACGCTGGTCATGCTCTTCATCGCGAAATCGGGCCGCCCGCAGGTGTTCCTGACCGGCCTGGCCATGCTCCTCGGCCTGCTCCTCGGCCAGCGCCAGTTCGAGCACGCCTTCAGCGAATGCATCTCCCGCGGCGAAGTCGTTCGCACCGCCCTGGTACGCTTCCACGCCCAACACGACGGCTACCCCTCCCGCCTCGAAGAGCTGGACATCGACCTCCCCTGCCGCGCCGGCTTCCGCTCCACCATCCTCCACTACCTCTCCAACGAGCGCGGGTTCCGGTTGTGGATCTCGAACGAACGGCGGGTGGTGAGATTTGATTCTTCGCGGCGGTGAGTCCAGAGGAAGGAGGAAAGAGGAAAGAGGAAAGAGGAAAGAGGAAAGACAAGGCATCAGGGACGCCCCACGCTGTCATCCCGAGCGTGAGTCGAGGGACCTGGGTGGGCGGGCGGCGCGTTGCATGAGCCACGAGCCACGAGCCGCGCGCCGCACACCCGCCCAGGTCCCTCGACTCACGCTCGGGATGACAAGGCTTTGGGCGAGGGCCTCTTTCCTCTTTTCTCTTTTCTCTTTCCTCTCAACCCCTCAGTTCCACCGAAAGATCTTCAACCCCACCACGAAACTGACCACCGTCCAGATCGCGAGATTCACGATCTGCGGAATCACGTGCTCCACGCCGAAGCCGTCGTTCATCACGGCGCGCAGCGCGTCGGAGAGCGCGGTCAGCGGCAGGGCGCGGATGAACGGCTTCACCACGTCGGGGAAACGCTCGTAGGAGAAGAAGACGCCCGAGCAGATCCACATCGGCATCATGATCAGGTTCATGAGTCCATTCACCGCCTCGAGGGTTTTGGCGCGCGACGAAACGAGGATCCCGATGCCCCCGAACGCGGCGCCGCCCAGAATGCAGAGAAACCAGAACAGCCAGAGCGGCCCGCGGATCTCGACGTCGAAGACCAGCCACGCGAACAGCGCCACCACCGCGACCTCCACGACCAGGAACATCAGCCGCGACAGGAACTGCGCCGACAGAAAGTGCGCCTTGCGCATCGGCGTGGCCAGGAAGCGCTTGAGCAGCTTCTTCAGCCGCGCGTTCACGATCCCGAACGCGATGCTCCACATCCCCGTGCCCATCAGGTTCATGGCGATCAGGCCGGGCACGAGGAAGTCGATGTAGCGCGAGCCCTGCTCAGTGACGTGTGACTCTTTGGCCGCGAACGCGTCGCGACGTCCGGCGCCGCCCTGCAGCGCGTCGTCGACTTCCACGCGCGCCGTGCGCGACTCCGGACGGGTCGGGTCGAAGCGGTACACCGGCACCGCGCCGCCTTCGACGAGCAGCGAGATTTTGCCGCGGCGCAGCTCTTCGCGGCCCTCGGTGGCCGGGTAGAGGCGCGGCTGCAATGCCGGCGATTTCTTCATCGCGTCGAGGTGACGCTGCGCGAACGGGCCTTCCGCCACGCCGACCGGAATCCGCTCGGGCGGCTTCTCGCGAAACGCGAACCCCAGCGCCAGCGTGAGCAGCAGCGGGAAGACGAAGACCCAGAAGACGGCGTCCGGCTCGCGGATGAACTCCTTGAGGCGGAAGATGGTCAGCTCGGCGAGCGGCGATCTCGTGTGGCGATTCTCAGACATCGCGGAGCTCCCTTCCGGTCAGCGCCACGAACAGGTCCTCGAGCGTCGCCGCGTGCGTCGAGAGCGTCTGCAGCTTCACGCCGCGCGCGTCGACGACGCCGATGAGCTGCGGCACCGCCACGGCCAGCGAGTCGACGCGCAACTGCCACCCCTCGCCCCGTCGCGTCGCGCCGTGAAAGCCGCCGATCGACGCGAAGTCGGCTTCGTCGAAGGCCGGCTCGGTGATCAGCTCGATGACGTGCGGCGCCTCCAGCCGGGCGATCAGCTCCTGCGGCGTGCCGAGGGCGATGCGCTTGCCGTGGTCGATGATGGCGATGCGGTCGCAGAGCCGTTCCGCTTCATCCATGTAGTGCGTGGTCAGGAGGATCGTTCCGCCGCGCGAGCGGTAGCCGCTGACGATCTCCCAGAGCTGCAGGCGGCTCTGCGGATCGAGGCCGGTGGTCGGCTCGTCGAGGAAGAGGATGTCGGGCTCGCCGACCAGCGCGCAGGCCACGCCGAGGCGCTGCTTCTGGCCACCCGAGAGCTTGCCGACGCGCGCGTTGCGCTTCTCGTCCAGTGAGAGCGCGCGCAGCAGCTCTTCCGGATCGCGGCCGCTGCGGTAGAACGAGCGGAAGAGGCGCAGCGTCTCGTAGACGGTGATCTTCTCGCTGAACTGCGTCTCCTGCAGCGAGACGCCGATGCGCTCGCGGATCTCGCGCTCGTCGTCGCCCCACTTCAGGCCGAGGATGCGCACCTCACCGCCGTCGGGCGTGTTCAGCCCTTCCAGGATCTCGATGGTGGTCGTCTTCCCCGCGCCGTTGGGCCCGAGGAGGCCGAAGCATTCGCCGCGCGCCACCTCGAGGTCGATGCCGTCCACGGCCTTGACGTCGGGGTAGTGCTTCTCGAGGTTGAGGCAGGAGACTGCGAGGTCGGTACTCACGTGCGCGCGCAACAATAGTCGTCCGGTCGCCGAGTCTTCAAGTCTCCCGAGAGGCGTTGGTCGAAAACTCGACCAGTCGTAGAGAGGCAGTAGTCGTCCAGTCTTCGAGTCTTCAAGTCTTCAAGGGGCTTTGCTCGAAGACTCGACGACTCGTAGACTCGACGACTCGATGCGCGCCATCCTCGTCAACCCCGACCACTCCCTCACCCTCGGCGACGCCCCCGCGCCGTCGATGGGTCCGAACGACCTGCGCATCGCCGTCCGCGCGACGGCGGTCAATCGCGCCGACCTCCTCCAGCGCGAGGGCAAGTACCCGCCCCCGCCCGGCGCCTCCGAGCTCCTCGGACTGGAATGCGCGGGCATCGTCTCCGCGGCCGGTGCGAATGTGAGCGGGTGGAAGGCCGGCGACCGGGCCATGGCCCTGCTGGCGGGCGGCGGGTACGCGGAGGAAGTGGCCGTCGACGCGGGGTCGGCCATGCACGTGCCGGATGATCTCAGCGACGCCGAGGCCGCGGCGCTGCCGGAGGTGTTCCTCACCGCGTATCTCAATCTCTTCCTCATCGCGCGCCTGCGCGAGGGGGAGATGGTGCTGATCCACGGCGGCGGGAGCGGCGTCGGCACGGCGGCGACGACGCTGGCCAAGCTGGCCGGCGCCCGGGTGCTCGTCACCGCCGGCTCCGCGGAAAAGTGTGCGCTCTGCCTGAAGCACGGCGCCGACGTGGCCATCAACTACCGCGAGGAGGACTTCGTCGAGCAGGCCCGCGGCGCGAACGTGATCCTCGACCACATCGGCGCGCGCTACCTCCCGCGCGATCTCGACGCCATCGCCGTCGACGGACGCATCGTCGTCATCGGTTCGATGGGCGGAGAGCGCATCGCCGAGATCGACGTCGGCAAACTGCTGATGAAGCGCGTCCAGCTCACCGGCTCGACGCTACGCGCACGCACGGTCGGCGAGAAACGGGCCATCGTGGAGTCGTTCGTGGAGCGCTTCGGCGGACGGGTGCGTCCGATCGTACATACCGTCCTGCCGCTCGAGCGGGCGGACGAAGCGCACCGGCTCATGGCGTCGAGCGAGCACTTTGGGAAGATCGTGCTGGCGGTGTCAGGAGCCGGCTGACCTCTCCACAGGACAGCGTCGCGCGCGGCTCAAATGCTTCCGGAGCAGATTCAAATGCCGGCGAGGTATTTGAGATAGCACCGCGGAGCATTTGCAAATGCTCCGCGAGCCTTTCGCACGACACCGAAAGAGGACAACCAAATGCTCCGGCCACCCCTTCGAAGCGCCTTTCGACCTCTCCAGAGGCCATTCCAGTGCTTCTCAAAGCCCGCCGCCGGTCGTGCATGGCGCGGTCGTCACCATTGCAAATGCCCCGGAGGCACAAAGATCTGCTCCGGGAGCATTTGAGATAGCGGCGCGGAGCATTTGAGGTAGCGCCCAGGAGCATTTGAGGTAGCGACACCGGGCATTTGAGAAAGTGACGGCGAGCATTTGAGATAGCGCCGGAAGCATTTGAGATAGCCCCCAGGAGCATTTGAGATAGCACCGGGGAGTATTTGAGATCACGACGGCGAGCATCTGGATGACGTCACCGTCGCGCCGAGCGGCGCCGCGGCACGTTCGGCGCGCGCGGCGTCGCGTTCACGGCGGCCAGCGTGTCGAGGCGCGGGAAGGTCATCTTGTTGCGGATGTCGAAGGCGGGGACGCCGGTGCGCTTCAGGATGTCTTCGATGAGGTCCGGGGCGAGCGAGCGGCCGCCGACCTGCTTCATCAGGAGGATCGTCCCGGCTACGTGCGGCGCGGACATCGACGTGCCGCCGAACTCCGTCGTGCCGCCGCCGCGGCGGCTGGAGACGATCCACCAGCCCGGCGCCACGAGGTCCGTCGACGAGCTGCTGTTCGAATAGCACACCACCTCGTCGGGCGTGTCGCTCTGCACGCCGCAGTGGTCGCCGGCAAAGTCCCACGTCGCGCCGATGCCGAGGACATCCTGGATGCAGGCCGGCATCCAGGTCTCCGTCTCTGACGACGTATTGCCGGTCGACGCGGCGATCAGCACGCCGCGCTCGCGCAACCGGTGCGTGACGTGCGCGAAGCCGAACGTGAACGCGGCCGTGCCGCACTCTTCATCGGTGAAGAGCGCGTCCGAGCCGAGGCTCATGTTGACGACGTCGACGTCGGGACGCGTGTCGGCGATCCACTCCAGCGCGCGGTAGATCTGCGTGAAGCCACGGAAGCGGTTCGCCGCGTCGAGCACCTTCACCGCGACGATGTTCGCCGCCGGCGCCACACCCGGCCCCGCGACCACCCCCGCCCCCGCGGCGATGCCGGCGACGTGCGTCCCATGCCCGTTGTCATCCTCCGCCGCGCCGGTGCCGCTCCGCTCCACCGCCCCGCCGGGGCAGCAGCCGCTGTCGAAGTTGTCGCAGAAGCACTGCTCCGCGACCACGCGTCCGGCCAGGTCGGGATGCGTGCGATCGATCCCGCTGTCGAGGATGGCGATCGTCCGCCCCCGCCCGTCGATCCCCTGCATCCGCGTGACGTTCGCGCCGACGAGAGGAATGCTCTGCTGCAGCCCCCCGCCGCCCCCCGCATCCAGCGACACCGCCCGCACCCGCGGATCGCGCCGCAGCCGCGCCGCCTCGGCCGCCTCCATCTCCGCGACGAACACGGGACTGTCGCCCCACGGCTCGATGTCCGTTGCGGTCTGCAAAGAGTCGATGACCTCTTGCCGCGCATCGGAGGCCACGACGACGCGCACCCGCTCGGCGCGGAGGGGGAGGGTGAGGAGGATCAGGAGCACGAACAGCCGCATGGGTTGAGGATACCGGACCACTCAGATACATCCACGTTTCGCTCTCGCGACAAGTCAGTACCCTCTCCCCGCGACGAGCGGGGAGAGGGCTAGGGTGAGGGGTTGTGGCGCTTGGCAAAAGGGAGCCCCTCACCCTAACCCTCTCCCCACTGCGGTGGGGAGAGGGGACTGGTTTAGGTCTGCGACAGCAAGTAGATCCCGAGCTTGAGGTCCGTCAGCACCCCCTCGCGCTCCTTCTCCCGCAGGAACTGCCGCACCGAGCCGCGCGGGATCACGTGCACGGTGATGTCCTCACCCCCCACACCGCCGCCCTCCCCCTGTTTGCGCACGCCATGGGCGCGGTAGAGGCTGACGATCTCGGAGGTGATGCCGGGCGAGCTGGGGCCGCGGGCCAGCAGCTCGACGGAGTCGCACGTGTAGCCGGTCTCCTCCTCCAGTTCCTTCTTCGCCGTCATCTCGGGGTCGCTGCTCCCCCCTTCGTCGCCTACGAGGCCCGCCGGAAAGTCGATGACGCGCGCGTCCAGCGGCTTGCGCTGCTGCTCGGTGAGAATCAGCTCGCCCTCATCCGTCTCGGCCAGCACGGCCACGGCTTCTTTGCCTTGTTTGCGCTCGACGTACTGCCAGTCGTCGCGCTCGCGGACGAGGAGGTGTTTGCCTTCGAAAACGGTTTTCATGATGGTTCGTGAAGTTTATCCCGAGCGATAGCGAGGGATCTCTGGTGCAATGGCAGCGCGGTGGCACCGGAGATCCCTCGCTATCGCTCGGGATAAACTAAAAGAGCGAACCCTGTGCCGTCCGGCGCCGGAAGTGCGCCGTCGACATCTCCCGGTGCTCCTCATTCAGCCCCGCCTTGCGGCAGGCCACGTCGAAGAGGGCCTCCATCTGGTCGGCGAAGATGCCGGTGCCGCGGCCGCGCTCTCCCCACTTGGCGTCGTAGAGCTTGCCGTTGCGGAGGTCGCGGACGCGGTTCAGCACCTTCTCCTTGCGGTCGGGGAAGTGTTCCTCCAGCCACTGCTCGAAGAGCGGCGCGACGGCCCACGGCAGCCGCAGCGCGACGTAGCCGGCCCAGCGTGCGCCGGCCTTCTTCGCCGCGGCGAGGATGGCCGGCATTTCGTGGTCCGTGATGGCCGGGATCACCGGCGCCACCATCACCCCTACCGGCACTCCCGCGTCCGCGAGGCGGGCCACCGCGTCCAGCCGCAGCTCCGGAGTCGAGGTGCGCGGCTCCATGATCCGGGCCAGCGACGGGTCGAGCGTGGTGATGGAGATGAACGCGCGTGCGGCGTCGTACTTTGCCAGCTCCGCCAGCACGTCGGCGTCGCGGGTCACGAGATGGTTCTTCGTGATGATGCCCACCGGATTGCGAAAGTCCGCCAGCACCTCAAGGCAGCCGCGCGTGATGCCGAGGCGCTTCTCGATGGGCTGGTACGGGTCGGTCACGCCGCTGATGGCGATGACCTTCGGCTCCCACTTTTTCGCGTTCAGCTCCTCGCGGAGCAGCGCCGGCGCGTCCTCCTTGACCATGACCTTCGTCTCGAAGTCGAGACCGGCGGAGAAGCCGAGGTACTCGTGCGTGGGGCGGGCGAAACAGTAGATGCAGCCGTGCTCGCAGCCGCGGTAGGGGTTAATCGACGCCTCGAAGCCGATGTCGGGGCTGTCGTTCGTGGCGATGATGGTGCGCACGGGATCGCGCAGGTAGAGCGTGCGCGGCCCGGTCTCGTCGGGCGGGGCCTCTTCGTCGCGGACGTACTCCAGCGTCTCGAAGCGGTTCTGCGGATTCCACGAGGCGCCGCGGCCCTTGATTCCGCTACTGCCGGCAGTGCTGCTTCCGGGGGTGGTCACACGCTTGAGAATAGCGTCCGGGCGCCTAAAGTTCCCGCAAACGCCGCAATCCCACGGAGCGCCAGGCCGTGACCGCTACGACCAGTAGAGTCATGCAGCCGCCGAAGATCACTGACGGCACGACGCCCAGCATCCGCGCCGCCACGCCCGACTCGAACGCGCCGATCTCGTTCGACGAGCCGATGAAGATCTGGCTGACCGCGGAGACGCGCCCCAGGAGATGCTCCGGCGTGCGCGTCTGCAGGAGCGTCGAGCGGATGACCACGCTGACGTTGTCGAAGACGCCGCTGAACAGCAGCAACACGAACGACAGCCAGAGCTCGCGCGACAGGGCGAAGGCGATGATGCAGACGCCGAACCCCGCCACCGACGCGAGCAACGCGAAGCCGGCCCGCTTCATCGGCGCGCGGTGCGCCAGCACCATCCCGGTCAGGATCGAGCCCGCCGCCGGCGCCGCGCGCAGGAGGCCCAGGCCCTGCGGTCCGGCATCGAGCAGCGCCGCGAAGGCGGGCAGCAGCGCCACGGCGCCGCCGAACAGCACGGCGAAGAGGTCGAGCGTCATCGCCGCCAGCAGCACCGGGTCGTTCCAGACGAACCGGATCCCGCTCTGCAGGCTCTCGCCGAGGGGCATCTCCGGCGGCACCGGCCGAACGCGATGCTCCACCGAGGCGATGGCCGCCAGGGAGCAGGTCATGACCACGATGACCACGCTGTAGGCGAGCGTCGGCCCGGAGAATCCGTACAGCAGTCCCCCCAGCGCCGGCCCCGCCACCGCCGCCAGGTGCCACGACGAGGTCCGCCAGGCCACCGCGTTCGGATAGAGCTCCCGCGGCACGACCTCGGCCGACAGCGCGAACACCGCCGGCCGCATGAAGCTGCGCGCGGTCGCGCTCAGCGCCACCACGACATAGACGGGCCAGATGCGCTCCGCCGTAATGGCGCCCGGCGTCATGGTGAGCAGCAGCAACGCGATCGCCGACAACACCAGCGCGAACGTGCCGCCGATGGCCAGCGCGCGCCGCTCGGTGCGGTCGGCCACATGCCCCGCATAGAGCGCAACCGTAATGTAGGGCAGCGCCTCGGCCAGTCCGATCAGGCCCAGCGTCAGCGGGTCGCGCGTCATCGCGAAGACCTGCCATCCCACCACTACGATCTGCGCCTCGCGCGCAATCGTCAGCGTGCCGTGGGAGAGGAGCAGTCTGCGAAAGTCCGGAATGAACAGGGTGGCGTACGGCGAGGACACACTTTCCTTATACTGCGGGTCGCCCTGCATGCAGAGAGAGGAAAAATCGGAGAGAAGCCGGCGGGCCGTGCTCGACGCCGCCCTGCACCTCTTCGCGCACCACGGCTATCGCGCCACGACCATGCGCGAGATCGCCGAGCGGGCCAAAGTCTCGACCGGGAACGTTTACCACCACTTTCCGGACAAGGAGCAGATCTTCCGCGACCTGCTCGACGAGTACTTTGCCATCGCCGACACGCACCGCTTCCCCTTCCGCCGCGTGCTGGAGACCTCGTCGCACGTCTTTCCCGACAACATCGAGGAGCTCGGCTTCGCCGCGCGCGACTCCATCCGCCAGTACCGCACGCACAACCTGCTGATCTACGTCGACGTCATCGAGTTCGGCGGCACGCACATCCAGAAGTTCTACAGCGAGATGGCGGCGCGCTTTACGCGGTTGATGGACGAGCAGGGCACGCTGGACGAGATCCGCGCCAAGCTCCGCCCCAACGTCTCCCCGACCTCGGCGCTGCTCCTGACCACGCGCATGTTCTTCAATTACTTCTCCGTCGAGATCCTCTTCGGCGTCAACGCCCCGTTCGGCAAAGACTCCCGCGAGGTCGTGGAAGAGATCGCCGACATCATTAGAAATGGCGTTTGTGCGAGATGAGGTAAAAGGAAAAGGGTAAAAGGTAAAAGTACGCTTCGCGTGTTTGCGCGATCACTTTTACCTTTTTCCTTTTACCTTTTACCTATGAAACGACTGGCGCTGATCCTGCTGTTCGCCGCTCACGCGTTTGCACAAGTGGACGAGCCATACACGGCCGAGATCCGCAAACAGACCACCGAGCCCCGTTTCACGACGGAGCTCGTCGATCACCTTCCCGCGTCGGCGACGGTGCCCTCGCCCCTGAAGTTCCATGGCTACATTGCCGGCGCCGAGGGGAAGCTCACGTATGCGGAGGACGTGTATCGCTACATGCGAGCCGTGGAAGCGGCGTCGCCGCGGGTGAAGGTGTTCTCGGTCGGGCAGAGCGAGGAGGGGCGCGAGTTCATCGTCGTGGCCGTGGCCAATGAAGAGACCATCGCCAGCCTCGATCGCTACGCGGAGATCACGCGCAAGCTGGCCGACCCGCGGAAGATCTCCGAGGAAGAGGCGCGGACGCTGATCGCGCAGGGCAAGCCGATGTACTACGCCACCGGAGCCATGCACTCGCCGGAGACCGGCAGCCCGGAGATGCTGATGGAGCTGGTCTACCGGCTGGCCGTCGAGGAGACGCCGTTCATCCGCGCCATCCGCGACAACGTCATCACCCTCATCACGCCGGTGCTCGAAGTGGACGGCCGCAACCGGCAGGTCGACCTCTGGCGCTGGCGCCAGGTCAATCCCGGCGTGGCCACGCCGCCGCTGGTGTACTGGGGCAAGTACGTCGTCCACGACAACAACCGCGACCAGATCGGAATGGCCCTGGCCCTCAGCCAGAACGCCATGAAGGCCTACTACCGCTTCCACCCGCAGGTCATGCACGACCTGCACGAGTCGGTACCGTTCCTCTACATCTCCACCGGCACCGGCCCGTTCAACCCCGCCCTCGACCCGCTGATGATCGACGAGTGGCATCGCATGGGCTTCCATGAGATGGACGAGCTGACGCGGCGCGGACTGCCCGGCGTCTGGCTGCACGGCTTCTGGGACGGTTGGGCCCCCAACTATCTCTTCTGGCTCGGCGCCGGCCGCAACACCATCGCCCGCTTCTACGAGACTTTCGGCAACCGCTGGCCCGTCACCGAGCGGCGCGTCGTGCGCGGCTCCAGCGAGCGCGCCTGGTACCGCCAGAATCCCCCGCTCCCCGAGGTGCGGTGGTCGCTGCGGAACAACATCAACTACCAGCAGTCCGGCGTGCTGTTCGCGCTCAACGACATGGCCACGAACCGCGAGCGCTTCCTGGAGCGCTTCTGGACGATGGGCAAGCGCGCCGTGGCCAAGCCGGTGAACGAAGGTCCGGCCGCGTGGGTCATCGACGCGGGCCAGAAACGCCAGGGGCAGGTGCGCGAGCTGCTGACGCTCCTCGAGCGCCACGGCGTCGAGATCCACACCGCCGACGAGGCCTTCTCGATGACGACCAACTGGCCGCCGCCGAAGCCGCCCGCGCCCGACGCCAAGGAAGAGAAGAAGCCGGAAGCTACCAAGTTCGCCAAGGGGTCGTACGTGATCCGCATGGACCAGCCGTACTCGCGACTGGCCGACACGCTGCTCGACGTGCAGTACGTCCGCGGCGAAGAGCGCGTCTACGACGACACCGGCTGGACCCTCGGCTATCTTTACAACGTCGACGTGAAGCGCGTCGTCAATCCCGACGTGCTCAAGGTGAAGATGCGGGCGTTGACTCGCACCGCCGTGAAGTCGACGCCGGGCGAGGTCCCGTACTTTCGGGAGCACTTTAGCAAGGCCGACGCGAAGAAGCCGCGCATCGCCCTCCTGCACACGTGGATCAGCACGCAGGACGAGGGGTGGTGGCGCCTCGCCCTCGAGTCGATGAAGGTCCCCTACGACTACATCTCGACGCAGGACGCCTCCGCCATCGCCGACCTGCGCGAGCGTTACGACGTGATCCTCTTCCCGCCCGTCGGCGGCTCGCGCGCCACGCCGCAGGACCTCGTCAACGGCTATCCCCCCGGCCCGCCGCTCCCCTGGAAGAAGACCGAGCTCACCCCGAACCTCGGCGTCGACGAGACGGACGACATGCGTCCCGGCCTCGGCCTCTCCGGCGTGCAGAACCTGCTTCGCTTCGTCGAGGAAGGCGGCCTCCTCGTCACCGCCCGCGATACCTCGGTCTGGGCCATCGAGTACGGCCTGGCGCGCTGGGTGCGCGTCGTGCCGACGACCAAGCTCAAGGCGCCCGGCACCATCGTCCGCGGCACGCTGACGGACAAGACCCACGCCATCGGCAAGGGCTACGACGAGATGATCCCGCTCTACTTCTCCGGCGGCCCGGTCTTCCGCGTCGGCTACCGCGAGGAACGCGAGACCGACCCCCGCCCCTCCGGCCGCGGCGGCAAGGACGACCCGGACGTCCCGCAGGGCCGCCCCTACATCCCGCTGCCGGAGCGCGCCAAGCCCGCCCCCGGCGAAGCCGGCTTCCAACTCCCCGAGGACGCGCCGTGGACCGTCGAGGCCTACCTGCCGCGCGCCGAAGACCGCCCGCGCGTGGTGATCTCGTTCGCGGAAAAGGACCTCCTCCTCTCCGGCATGCTCGAAGGCGCCGACGAAATCTCCGGCAAGCCCGCCGTGATCGACGTCCCCCGCGGCAAAGGCCACGTCATCCTCATGTCGACCAATCCGATGTGGAGGATGAACACGCCCGGGCTGTACGGATTGGTGATGAACGCGATATTGGAGATGGCGAAGTAACGCGTTTCGCGTTTCGCGTTGCTTCTCCACGCGCGATACGCCAATGCGGCAGCTCACCGCCGCCGCACACCCAAAGCGTCCTCCAGGATGTGCACGAGCAACTCGGCACCGCGTCCATCGCGGTCGTCGCGCGGGTCGTAGATCGTCAGCTCCATCCCCACCGCGCGCGGATGGGCGACGAGCCGCGCCAGCAGCGACGTCAGCTCCTCGGGGGTGAGGCCGCCCGGCTCCGGCGAGTCGACGAATGGCATGTACCGGGGATCGAGCACGTCGGCGTCGACGTGGATGAAGAACGCTTCGTCGCCGACCGAGGCCACCACCTCGTCCGCATCGCGGGCGACGCGGATGCGCGAACCGTCCACGTCGCCGTCGCGGAAGCCGTAGGCGATCACGTCCTCGTCGCGCACGAGCCGCTGCGCCAGCGGGGTGTCGCCGCGGCCGGTGACGAGCGCCAGGTCCATCCCCGCCACACCGCCCGTCTGCGACGTCGCGGGCGTCCCGAAGTCGGAGTGCCCGTCGAGAAACACCAGTCCGCGCGGACGCAGGCCCTGCAGGCAGCCGAGCAGCGTGCTGCAGTCGCCGCCGAGGATCAGCGTAAAGTCGTCAGCCGGCGCCAGGGCCGCCGCAATCGCGCGCGTGTGCTCTGCGACCAGGTTCTCGTTCCGCACCCCGCCCCGCGGCCGCACGAAATCGCGATACGCCGCCGCCGGCACGTCGCCCAGATCGTGCGCGCCGAGCCGCTTCACGACGCCGCGCTCGCGCAGCCGCGCCGGACCGCGATCGGTGTGCCGCGCCGTGCCGTCGGACTCATACGGACGGTTGCCCAGGGAGGTGGGAGCGGTGAGGAGGTACATGCCGTGTTCAACACGTGTCACGAGACGCACGTTCGCGGAGAGCGTTACTCGTTGCTCGTTACTCGTCCGGGGTGACTTTCCGTCTCGCCCGAACGCCCCCCGAACGAGCAACGAGTAACGAGCAACGAACCGTCACGAACGGTCCCCAAGGCGGCACGAACGGCTCCCCCGTATCATCCCTTCGTGAACCGCCGCCTCCTGCTGCTCGCGTTTGCCATCTGGAGCGTGGTCGCGTTCTGGTTCGCGTCGCAGGCGTATTACAACCCGGCGCTGATGAAGCGGCCGCCGTGGTCGCACGTGCTGGCGGTCAACTTCACCTACTACTACCTCTGGGGATTGACCACGCCGGTCGTCATCCTGCTGGCGCGGCGTTTCCCCATCTCGCCCTGGCGCCGGTCGCTGCCGGTGCACATCGTGGCCAGCGTCCTCCTGACCGCGATTCAGGTCGTCATCGCGGAGCTGATCCTGACCAGCTTCACCCGTGCCATCTACCGCACGGACTCGCTGCAGGAGAACCTCGACCGAGCCTTCCGCGCCAACTTTCACGGCAGCCTGCCGACGTACTGGCTGATCCTGGCCGTCTGGCTGGCCTGGTCGTACGCGCGCAACGCGCACCGGCTGGAGACGCAGCTCGCGCACGCGCAGCTCGACGCGCTGAAGATGCAGCTCAACCCGCACTTTCTCTTCAACACGCTGAACTCCGTGTCGTCCCTGATGTACGTCGACGTCGACGCCGCCGACCGCATGCTGTCCCGCCTCTCCGACTTTCTGCGCCTCACCCTCGACCGCCCCATCGCGCCGGAAGTGCCGCTGCACGAGGAGCTCGACTTCGTCATGCGTTACCTCGAGATCGAGCGCATCCGCTTCGAGGAGCGGCTGCGTGTGACCATCGACGTCGAGCGCGACGCCGAGAGCGTGCTCGTCCCCGCGCTGATCCTGCAGCCGCTGGTCGAGAACGCCATCCATCACGGGATCTCGAAACGGAGCGGCGGCGGCGCGATCGCCATCCGCGCGTCGCGCTACCACGACTCGCTGCGCATCAGCGTGCGCGACGACGGCAACAGCGCCGCGGAGATTCGCGAGCGCGTCGGCCTGACGAACACGCGCGCGCGGCTGCAGGCGCTCTACGGCGCGCGCCACGAACTAACCTACGGACCGAAAGCCGGCGGCTTCGAAGTGGAGCTCTCCATCCCATGCTCCGCGCGCTGATCGTCGACGACGAGCGCCTGGCGCGCCAGAAGATCCGCACCTTCCTGGAGGCGCGGAACGACATCGCCATCGCCGGCGAGGCCGCCAACGTCGCCGAGGCCGTGGCGCTGATCGAGCGCGAGAAGCCGGACCTCGTCCTGCTCGACATCCAGATGCCCGGCGGCGACGGCTTCGACGTCGTCAGCGCGCTCCCGTCGTCGCACGCGCCGGCCATCGTCTTCATCACCGCGCACGACGACTACGCCGTGCGCGCCTTCGAGGTCGCGGCGGTCGACTATCTCCTCAAGCCCTTCGACCGCGCCCGCTTCAACGAGGCCGTCGACCGCGCCAAAAAAGCCGCGCCCCGCGATCTCCGCGCCGCCCTCTTCACGGTCCGCAAGCGCGACCGCACGATCCTCGTCCCGGTGCGCGAGGTGGACTGGATCGAGGCCGAGGGCAAGTACGTGCGCCTCCACGTCCGCGAGCAGTCGCACCTCGTCCGCGACGCCATCGCCGCCGTGGCACGCCGCCTCGACGCCCGCGCCTTCGTGCGCATCCACCGCAGCACGATCGTCAATCTCCGCCGCGTCGCAGAGATCCGCGACGACTCGATCGTCGTCCTCCACGACGGCACGCAGCTGGCCATGTCCCGCCGGTTCCGCGCCCGCGTGCTGGCTCTGTTTTAGGGCGTGTGCACGAGGGAACGACGAGGGGCCTCCGGCGGGCCGGTGCGACCGGCAGCGCTTGTTGTGCCCATGTCGTCGCGCAAACACGTGTTTCGTCGACAGGTGTGCATCCTGGCTAGGCCAACAAGCGCCGCCGGTCGCACCGGCCCGCCGGAGGCCTCCCGTCGTTCCCTCGAGCATCCGCCTAAAATGGAGCCAGCAATGTGGGCACCGGAGCAGTACGAGCGATTCGCCGCCGAGCGGAAACAGCCCTTCCTCGACCTGGCCGCGCTGGTCGATCCGCGGCCGCGCATGCGCGTCGTCGACCTCGGCTGCGGCACCGGCGAGCTGACGCGCGAGTTGCACGAGGCCCTCGGCGCCGCCGAGACCCTCGGCGTAGACGACTCCGAGGCCATGCTCGGCAAGGCGCGCAGCGTCGCGGCGCAGACCCTGCGCTTCGAGCAGCAGAGCATCGAGAGCTTCGCGCCCGAGCGGCCGTTCGACCTCATCTTCTCCAACGCCGCGCTGCACTGGGTCGCGGATCACGAGCAGTTGCTGACGCGGCTGACGGGCTTCCTCTCTCCGAATGGCCAGCTCGCCGTCCAGATGCCGGCCAACGACGACCATCCGTCGCACAGCGTCGCCGCAGAGGTGGCGCGCGAGTTCGGACTGGCCGAGCGTCCCGACTACATCCTTCCCACCGAGCGCTACGCGCAGCTCCTGTACCGCCTCGGATACGCGCGCCAGCACGTGCGCCTGCAGGTCTACGGGCACGTGCTGCCGTCCGCGGACGACGTCGTGGAGTGGGTACGCGGCGCGCTGCTCACGCACTACCAGTCGCTGCTCGACGCGCCGCGCTTCGACGAGTTCCTCGCCGAGTACCGCACGCGCCTGCGCGGCGTGCTACGCGACACCGCTCCCTACTTCTACACCTACAAGCGCGTGCTGCTGTGGGGGAGCCTCACTCCTCGGCCATGATCGTATGCAGGGCCAGCATGGCCGTCGTCGAAGCCAGCACGATCACCAGGGCGAAGAACGACAGCGACAGCGTCTCGCCGCGGGCGACGTTCTGCACGATCCCGGTCGGCGTGAAGCCGCGCAGCCACGTCTGCACCGCCTCCCACTTCCACGTCAGCATCGCGGCCCATCCGCCGGCCACGACAAAGTACGCCATGATCTGCGCGAAATTCATCGGCCGCGACACGCGGGCGATGTCCGCCGTCCCCTGCAGCAGCTTGGCCTTCAGCCAGACGATCTGCGGGTCCGGCAGGATGTGCTCACGGTCGCTGATGCGCGCGAAGCGCGTCATCCATGGCGCCACCGAGGCCGTGGCGATGCAGTCGTCGCAACCGGTGAGATGTTCGCGCAGCGAGTCCGTCCAGCGGTCCTCGCGCGCGGCACGCAGCACGTCACGTTCGAAGCGGCAGGCGGTCATGGCTGCAGCCCCTTCTTGGTGAGCAACTCGCCGAGGCGCTTGCGGGCGCGGAAGAGGAGCACCTTCACGCTCTTCGTCTTCACGCCGAGGGCCTCGCCGATGTCGTCGTGGTCCGCTTCCTCCACGTGGGCGAGCCAGAGCAGCGCGCGCTCGCGCGGCTTGAGCTCCGCGAAGGTCTTCATCATGTCGTGGCGCAACACTTCGCGCGGCTCCGTCGACGCCGTGCCGTCGACGTCCGTCAGCTCGATGCGGCGCTGGCGTTTGGTCTCGCGGAAGTGGTCGAAGGCCAGGTTGGTGGCGGTGCGGAAGATCCAGCGGCGCTGGTGCTCTTCCGTCGCCAGCGGCGGATTGGCGCGCAGGAAGCGGAAGAACGCCTTCTGCAGCAGGTCGTCCGCCGTCGATTCGTCGCCGGTCATGCGGAAGAGGTACGACCAGAGGTTCCCCGCCGTGCGGCGGTAGAACATCTCGAAGCGTGCCTCGTCCATCGGCCTCGGGCTACCGGTGCGCGTTCGCGCTTCTGCCGTGAGCTGTGCCGGAAGGGTCATGGCGGCGGAGAACGTGGTCATGGATCACGCGCTGGTATTGCTGTTCGGATTGAGGACGTTGCCCCCGTGCAGGTTCGCCGAGAGCTTGTACGAGACCATGGTGGCGATGAGATAGCCGATGCCGAGGCTGAAGAGGATCGCGGCCGGGACGGCGAAGTGGTCCTCGTAGAAGAACGTCAGCCCGAGGAAGGCGGCGCCGAGCATCGAGAGCACGATGGCGCGGGTGAAGCCGGACATGATGCGCTCGCGAGCCATCAGCGCAGGGGCCGACTGCACGCCGTTGACAAACTGCTGGCCGGCGGGCGACTGCAGGAATTCGATGAGCTCGGGCGCGGAGCCGAAGCGGTCGATGAGGCGCGTCTGCACCTCGGCCTGCAGTTCCGCGCGGCGCTGGCGGGCCTTGGCTACAAAATAAACGATCAGCACGACCATCGCCGTGGACGTGAACATGCCGATCACCGGGATCCAGATATCCATGAAATTGCCTCCGATTCTGCCCCTATCTACGGTGAAACGCCCCTCCAGGTTAACAGTGGGTTAACAGCGGGCCCGAAACGCGGTAAACTGGCCGCGCTTCCCCACTCCAACTATGAATGACGAAGTGACCGACCTGCGGAAGGGCGACCGGTTCCTCGTGGCGCAGCCGATCGACGGCGCGTTCAACGGCTCGCCCGTGGCGCTGTTGAACGTCAGCGTCAGCGGCGCACAGCTCCTCCACCCGCAGCCGCTCCGCATCGGCACCCGCGCCACGCTCACGTTCTCCAAGCAGGATGTGCGCGTGACGGTCATCGTGGTCGTCGTCTGGAGCCACCTCTCCCAGACCGCGGAAGGCCTGCGCTACCGAAGCGGCGTGAAGCTCGCCGAGCCGAACGTCCAGTACGCCGCCGGCCTGAACTCCCTCCTCCGCAGCGGCGTCATCACCCCCGACACCGAGTCCCTCGAGCGCAAACGCCAGCGCGAAGCAGAACGCCAGCAACGACGGCAGTCGGGCCCGAAGATGAGCGTCGTGCCACCGACGACGTAGGCGGGCGCTGGCGTGAATATCAAGACGAACCACGTGAACGCCGAGACGCTCGAGGCCGAGTTGCTGGCCGATGTTGCGGCGGGGGTTGCGGAAATCGACGCGGGTGCAGGCTTGTCCAACAGCGACGCGAAGGCCGAGCTCCGGAAACGATTCGAGAGGTAGCCGCGGCCAGCGGACCGCTGGCGTCCGTCGGCTGTTGTGGCGGCGTCCCGCCGCCACCCGCCCGGAGCGCAGGCGGGACGCCTGCGTGACAGCCGCCGGGACGGCGGCGCTCCTCTCGGTGCGAAGCAGACGCTGTCATCGGGCCCACAAGAAGCAATGCGAAGCGTCTGGAGTGCGCGCGAATGCGTTCTGACTACTCCCCGCTATCCGGCATCTCGTACGGCATCGACCCCCAGTACGAGTAGAAGGTATCGTCGAGCTTCTTCCACGCCACCGCCTGAGCGGGCTCGTTGGCTTCGAGCCAGCGGATGAAGTGGGGGCGGGTGCCGTCGGCGTCCTGGAGCTGATATTCCTCGCCGAGGTCCCAGGAGGCGTAGACGCGGCCGTTCTTGGCGGCCACGTTCGGGTCGGCGGCGAGGGCGGCTACGCAGCGGCCGACGAAGAGCGGGGTCTCCGAGGCGATGAAGGATTTCACCTTGACCGCGGCGTCGCGCCAGTTGTCCTCGGTGACGCCGAAGTTGTCGAGCATCCACTCCGAGCGGAGAAAGCCCGGCGTCACGGCGAGGGCGGTGATGTCGCGCCCCTTCAGCTCCTGCGACAGTGAGAACGCCATCCGGATGATGGTCGTCTTCACCAGGTCATAGAAAAAGTGCCCGCGATAAAAGTACGCGTCGCCGTCCGTGATCTCGACGACCAGCCCGCCCGGGCGCATGCGCGGGAGGCCGTGATAGCTGGTGATGATGTGCGTCTTGATGGCGCGGTCGATCATCGTCAGCCCATCCTCGAGCTTCGTCTCCCACAGCTTTTTGCCCCACTCCGTGAGCTCGTCGCCGCCCCAGATGTCATTGACCAGGATGTCGAATTCGCCGACCTGCTCGAACAGACGGGCCACCTGTTCCGGCACCGTGTGATCGGTCTGCACGGCGATCCCACGCCCGCCGCGCGCGGTGACGATGTCCGCGGTCTGCTGGATCGTCTCGGTCCGATCCTTCATCCCGGGACTGCCGGCCACGCTGCGGCCGGTGCAGTAGACGGTGGCACCCAGCTCGCCGAGGGCGGTGGCGATGCCGCGGCCCGCTCCGCGCGTGGCCCCGGCGACGACGGCGGTCTTCCCCTGTAGTGGCTTCATCTCAGAATCCTATGAAGTTCGGCTCCGGGTGGATCTCCACGCCGAACGCCTCGCGCACTTTGCCCTGAATCATATCCACGAGCTCCACGACTTCCGCCGCCGTGCCGTGGCCGCGGTTGATGACCGCCAGCGAGTGCTTGGACGACAGGCCGACGTTGCCGTACGTGAAGCCTTTAGCGAAGCCGGCGTGCTCGATCAGCCAAGCGGCGGAGAGCTTCACGTCGTCCCCCGACGGGAAGTGCGGCGCCTCGGGGGCGACACGCGCGAATGCCTCGTACTGCTCGCGCGTGACGATCGGGTTCATGAAGAACGAGCCGTCGCTGCGCGTGTCCGGGTCATTTGGGTCGAGCACCATTCCCTTGCGCTTGCGGATGGCGATCACCGAATCGCGCACGCCCTGCAGGTCGTCGGTGGAGATGCCGCGCTCGTCGACATACTTTTGCAGCTCGGGATAACGGATCGTGGCGCGGCCGCCGCTCTTCAGCCGGAACGTCACGGCGATGACGACGTAGCGATCGCGCTCGTGGTTCTTGAACAGGCTGGAGCGATAGCCGAAGCGGCAGCCCTCGTTCGTGAAATCGACGACGCGATCGGCGGTGCGGTCCAGCGCTTCCACGCGCGCGACCGTCTCCGCCACTTCCTGTCCGTACGCGCCGACGTTCTGGATCGGCGTGGCGCCGGTCGAGCCGGGGATGCCGGAGAGGCACTCGATGCCCGCCCAGCCGTTCGCTACCGCGTGCGCGACGAAGCCGTCCCACGGCTCCCCCGCCGCGACCCTCACCATCGCGTACGCATCCTCGGACTCCACGACGATGCCACGCAGGTCGACGTGAATGACGACGCCGTCGAAGCCGGCGTCGGAGATCAGCAGATTGCTGCCCCCGCCGAGGATGAACACGGGCCGCTCGCCAGCCCAGGCCAGCGCCTCGCGCACCTCGTCGACCGAAGTCGCCCGAAAAAAGAATCGCGCCGGACCACCAATACCGATGGTGGTCAGCGGCGCGAGTGAAACGTTCTGCTCCGGTGACAACTAAACCCCGGGCATGGCTTTCTTCAGAGGCCGCAGCAGCACGAACAACACCACGGCCATGACGAAGGCCATGATCGCCAGCGTGAGGAAGAACTGCGCGTGGCTCCAGCGATCCCAGTAGACACCGATGGCGGTCAGCTTGTTGCCGATAGCGGTGGCCAGGAACCAGCCGCCCATCATCAGGCCGCGCCAACGCAGCGGTGCGACTTTCGACACGAGCGAGAGGCCCATCGGGCTGAGCATCAGCTCGCCCAGCGAGATGATCAGGTAGAGCAGCAGCAGCCACCAGAGCGAGGCTTTGGTCGTCGGCGAGGTCGTGATCTCCGTTGGAGTGTGACTCTCGAGTCGTACAAAGTCATTCGGCTCCACGGTGCCGCCGGTGACCGTTACCGGCCACGCTTCCTTCGGCACCGGCTTGCCCTCTTCGATCACCTCGATCTGCGTCGGGGGATTGGTGATCTTCAGGTAGTCACGCGCTTCCGGCGCGATCTGCACGTACGTCTGCGCGCCATCGGACTTGACGACGCGGAACGCCGGTTTGTCGAAGCCGTTGGCGTTCGACGCGAAATAGAGCACCAGCATCGACAGACCGGTGAGGGTCATGCCGAACATCATCTTGGTCGGCGTGGAGGGCTCCTTGCCGCGCTTGTCGAGCCACGTCCAGAACGCGGCCAGGGGCAGCGAAAGCAGGATGATGTAGAGCGGGTTGATGGCGTTGGAGAGGATGCCGCCCGCCTCGATGAACGTCCAGCGCGTGTGGTCTTCCGCCCAGAAGGTGAGGGTGAGCGAGTTCTGGTGGAAGATCATCCAGAAGACGATGACGATGAGGAACACGACGATCAGCGCCATGATCAGCTTCCACTCCGGCACGTTCTGCATGTTCTGCGCTTGTTCGTTGAGCACCGGCGGCAGATCCTCGGACGTGGCCACGGCTCCCTGGTTGCCCGCCGAGCCATCAGCACGCGTGAAGTCGTTCTTTCGGCGCACACGGTCGGCGTGGCGCACGTGCTTCGTGCCGGAGATGAAGACGATCAGCGAGATGATCATGCCGACCGCGCCGAGGGCAAACGCGGGATGGAAGCCCCACTTCGGACGCACGAAGCCGGCGACCAGCGGCGCCAGCGTCGCGCCGATGTTGATGCCCATGTAGAAGATCAGGTACGCCTTGTCCTTGAGATGGCTTCCCTCGGCGTAGAGGTTGCCGACCATCGAGGATACGTTTGGCTTGAAGAAGCCGTTACCGATGACCAGGCAGGCCAGCGCCGCGTAGACCACGTTGATGCTGCCCGGAACGCCGAGTAGCGCGTGGCCGGCGATGAAGAAGACGGCGCCGACGATGATCGACTTGCGGAAGCCGAGGAAGAGATCGGCGATCAGGCCGCCGAACAGCGGCGAGGCGTACACCGCCGCGAGGTACCAGGCCGAGACACTCGTCGCCTCCGCGGCGGTCATCCCGAAGCCCTGCACCGCATCGCGCAGGTAGAGCGCGAGCATCGCATTGACGGTGTAGAAGCTGTAGCGCTCCCACATCTCGCTCCCGAACAGGACGTACAAACCCTTGGGGTGTCTATCTGTTGCTAACGCTGCGTCGGCCATGCTTTCCCCTCCGATGTGCGGCGCACGATACAAGAACTCTGCCGAACGCAGCTACACCTTCGCCACTCGTGACCGCATTGCGACCGCTCGTGCGTGTCCTCGAATGGTGTCCACGCTGTTCGCGGGCGGTGACAGGTGAGGGTAGGGATTGGTGCCTGCCGTGGTCCTCCGCCACAAGGAGAGCAATATGGCTCAAAAGCAACTCGCACCCCCATTCTCGGGCTTCACCTCATTTCGCGACTTCCCGCGCTCCGGTGCGTGGGCGGTTGCGCGTCTCAATCCAACCAGCGGCAGCATCGTGCTGCAGATGGGGGCGCAGCCGCCCAGCCCGAACCGTGAGCTGTTCGCCGGTGCCGGCTTCGAAGGGCCGATCGTCATCAATACGGCGGGCACGTACTTTTTCAGCGCCTCCGTCGAAGTGGGGCCGGTGACGCTGCTGCCGCGCGGACACACGGTGGCCGCGGAGATCATCATCGGCATCGAGGGACAGGACGGTGCGTCGCGCCAGTTCTTTCCGCCGCCGGGCGGTTTCATCGGTGCGAATTTCGGAATCCAGACGCTGGCCTTCTCGGTCAATCTGGCGAAAGGGACCTACATCTTCGGCGCCGCGTGCGGCCTCCTGCTCGACTACAGCGGCACGCCGAATCCGCTGCCGTACGCCGAGATCATCGCCACATACCGCAGCGTCGTGCAGGTCCTGCCGTCGGGAATTCAGGAAGGACCAGAGGAAAGAAGCTTCCGCGAGCGCGGCGCGGAGACGAAGCGCGTCAAACGCGAGCTCTCCGACGAGCAGATGGCCACGGAGGGCGTGATCGAGTTCAAGTGACGCGTCAGAACGACCTGAACTGCGCCTCTTCCAGCGCATCCGCGACGAACATGCGCGAATCGCCGGAGTTGCAGTAGGCCCAGTCGTGGCTGATGCCCGTCACCATGAGCGACTCGTCGGGACAGAGCTCACCGAGGGCCGCGCCGAGCGTTTGCACGTCGGTGCGGTCCTCACTCTGGATGACGAACGTCGACTCGAACGGCAGCTCGACGACCGTGCCGAGCCGCGCCAGCGCATCGTGCAGCTCGGAGTAGTCGGCGCCCGGGGTCATGCTGTGGCGCACGAGCAGGAAGTCGCGCTCCCTGGTGAACTGCGTGCAGGCCACCAGCACGCGCGGGTCGCCCGACAGATGCGCGCGCAGGTAGCGCACGAGCGGCGCCGAATGCCGGCCCTCGGGCAGGAAGACCTGCCAGCTCTGATCGAAATTGGGATCGGCGCCGAGGCGCCGCAGGACGTGTGAGACCTCGACCGTGAGGTCCCCCTCATAGCAGATCTGGAACAGCCTTATCTCCCCCATCGCACCCTCCCGAGCCGTTCGCGTTTGTTGCGGAACGGCAGAAGTCTAGCAGACAACGCTCGCGTGGAGCTCACGCGATCCGACGCCGTCGCGTACTACAAGGCCATCGCGAAGACGATCCTGCCGCATCTGCGCAATCGTCCGCTCTCGTTCAAACGCTGGCCGGACACGATCGGCGGAGAGTTCTTCTGGGAGAAGAACGCGCCGTCGTTCACGCCTGGCTGGGTGAAGCGATTTCCCGTCCCGCGCCGCGAGGGAGGACCGCCGATCGAGTACGTCGTCTGCAACGACGCGCACACGCTGACGTGGCTGGCCAGCGTCGGCGGCATCGAGTTGCATCCGTTCCTTCACAACGTGCCGCACATCGACATCGCCACGCACGTCGTCTTCGACCTCGACCCCGGCGAAGGCGCAGACCTCACCGACTGCGCGAAGGTCGCCCTCCTCCTGCGCGACGCGCTGCCGCTGGAGTCGTTCGCCAAGGTCTCGGGCTCGAAAGGAATCCAGGTCTACGTCCCGCTGAACAGCGGCGAGACGCACGAGGTCACGGAGACCTTCGCCCGCCTCGTCGCCGAGGAGCTCGCACGCGTGCACCCGAAGTTGATCGTGGCGAAGATGGCCAAGGCCCTCCGCCGCGGCAAGGTGTTCATCGACTGGAGCCAGAACGCGGACTACAAGACGACAGTGAGCGTGTACTCGCTGCGGGCCACGGGGTGGGTGTCGATGCCGGTGACGTGGGAGGAACTGCGGAAGCCGCGCGGACTGGTGTTCACACCGTCCGCGGCGCTGGCGCGCGTACGCAAACACGGCGACCTTTTCGCACCCGTGCTCAAAACAAAACAGCTGCTCGTAACACCGGACACGCCGAAACGTAGGATGCGGCTTCAGCCCGCCCACCCCCGGGAGGGGCGGGCTGAAGCCACGCCCTACGTTGGGCAGCTCCCTCGTGCTTCCTCCCAATCCGGGCGGCGGTTGTTCCTCGTGACCAGAACCGAAACCGGCAACGAGCTCTGGCTCGACATGCGCGGCCGGTTCAAGCGCTTCCTCCTCCGCCCCGACCGCGCCGGCGATCGCAAGCTCATCGCCATGCCCGCCGGCGATTTCGCCATCGACCCCGCGTACTACCGCGCCGAGGTCCCGAAGCAGTGGAAAGGGCGCGTGGCCATCGAGGACAGCGGCGCCTACGAAGTGATCGAAGGCTCGTGGCAGCGCAAGCACTTCGACCTCTGGTTCTCCGGCAGAGTCATGTCCGGCCGCTGGACGCTGGAGAAGATCGACGAAGGCGACGAGCACCGCTCGTGGCGGCTCACGCCGCGGTGACGGCGCGGTGGTGCGTCTGGCGGAGGATCGTGCGCAGGTCGGGCCGCGCGCCGCGGAGGCATTCGGTGACGAGCAGGCGCAGCTCGTCCGGGGCGACCGGCTTGTAGAGCACCGCCGCGACGAGCTCGCGGTCGGCCTCGCTGATGTGCTGGTCGCTGAACCCCGTCACGATGAAGAGGTGCCGCGGACGCTGTTCGTAGCGCGTGCGGAGAAAGTCGAGCACTTCCCAGCCGGAGAGGCGCGGCATGTTCAGGTCCATCAGGGCGACATCGTAGCGCGTCGTCTTCAGTGCCTCGATCGCGTCACGGCCGCTGGCCACCACGTCCGCCTCCACGCCGACGCGCGCCGCCATCTGGATGTAGAGGTCGCGGATCGGTGCGTCGTCGTCGGCGACGAGAATGCGCCGCCCTTCCCACACGCTGTGGCTCGCATACGCGTCCAGCGCACCGCGCAGCGCCGCCGCGCTCGGGTAACGCTGCGCCGGGTCTTTGTGCAGGCAGCGCTGGATGATCGCCTCCAGTTGCCGCGGCACTTGCGGCGGCAGTTCCAGCGGCGCCTCGGTGCAGGCGGCGAGCATCACCGCGGCCGGCGAGTCGCCGCGGAACGGCGGGCGTCCCGCGAGCGCGTGATAGAGGATCGCGCCGATCGAGAAGACGTCCGACGCCTCGGTGGCCGGCTTGCCGAGGATGCGCTCGGGGGCGGCGTACTGCCCGTAACGGGAGCGGTCGGCGTCGCCGGACGGAAGGATTCCGACGCGTTCCTCGGAGACGGCAATCGACGACGGCCACAGCTCGCCGTGCACGCCGTGCAGCGCGCCGGCCAGTTCCCGACCGATGCGCACGACTTCCTCGGGCGGCATCGGTCCGGAGGCCATGAGGATCGAGAGTGGTTCCGAGGACATTTTTTCGGGAGGGCTGCATCGAGCGTGCCGCGCCCTCCCGAAGAGAGACTGATTACTTCGCCGCGCCGAGCTGCGTCAGCAGCCAGGCATAGTCGGCCGCGTCGTCGCGGAGCTTGTCATAGCGTCCCGACGCGCCGCCGTGGCCGGCACCCATGTTCACGCGCAGCAGCAGGACGTTGTCGTCCGTCTTGTTCGCGCGGAGGCGGGCCACCCACTTGGCCGCTTCCCAGTAGCCGACCTGCGAGTCGTTGAGCGACGTCCGCACGAGCATGGCCGGGTACTTTTTCTTCGCTACGTTCCCGTACGGGTCGTAGCTCTTCATGTACAGGTACTCGTCCTTGTTGTTCGGGTTTCCCCACTCGATGTACTCCTGCGTGGTGAGCGGGATCGAGGCGTCGGACATCGTGTTGATGACGTCCACGAAGGGCACGTACGCCAGCACGGCCTTGAACAGGTCGGGACGCATGTTGGCCACGGCGCCGACCAGCAGGCCGCCCGCGCTGCCGCCCTGGATGGCCAGCTTGTCCTTCGAGGTGTAGCCCTGCTTGACCAGATGGTCGGCCACGGCGATGAAGTCCGTGAACGTGTTCATCTTCTTCAGCATGCGCCCCTGCTCGTGCCACTCCTTCCCCATCTCACCGCCGCCGCGGATGTTCGCCAGCGCGTAGACCACGCCGCGGTCGAGGAGGGAGAAGCGGTTGGAGTTGAACGTCGGCGACTGCGAAGAGCCGTACGAGCCGTACGCGTACAGCAGCAGGGGATTCTTCCCCTTCGGGTTGAGGTCCTTGCGGTACACGACCGCCACCGGCACCTGCGCGCCGTCCGTCGCGGTGACGAAGAAGCGCTCCACTTTGTACTTTGCCGGATCGTAGCCGCCGAGGACCTCGGTGCGCTTGAGGAGGGTCTGCTTGCGCGAGTCGAGGTCGTAGTCGTAGACCGACGACGGGGTGATGAAGGACTGGTAGACGTAGCGGAAGACGTTCGTGTCGAACTCCGCGTTCGCGCTCGGGAAGACGGCGTACGCGGTCTCGGGGAAGCTGACGCGGTGCGACTTCGGCGTCGCTTCGCGGAGGTCGTAGATCTCGAGATGCGACAGACCGCCCTCGCGCAGCCGGACGACCATGTGGTTCCTGAACATGTCCGTCGACTCGATGCGCACCGGCTTGCGGTACGGCACGAGCTCTTTCCAGTTCGCCTGCGCGAAATCGGCGACGGGCGCGGTGACGACGCGGTAGTTGATGCCAGCGTCGTTGGTCATGATGTAGAAGCGGTCGCCGCGGTGGTCGGGGTAGTACTTGTGGTCGGTCTTGCGCGCGACCATCAACACCGGCTCGGCCTCGGGCTTCGCCGCGTCGATGAGGCGGACCTCGTTCGTGGTCTTGCTGTCGGAGATGAGGAAGATCCAGTCGCCGCTGCGCGAGCGCTCGTTCCAGACGTCGAACATCACGTCCTTCTCTTCGTAGAGCAGCACCGGCTCGCCGCCGAGGACGTGACGGAAGGCGCGGTCCTGCCGCTTGGCGTCGTTCTCGGTCGTGTAGAAGAGGGTCTTGTTATCCCTGGCCCACTCGACGTTGCCGACGCGCTCGGCCAGGTTCTCCGTGACCTTGCCGGTCCGGAGGTCTTTGACGTGGAGCTTGTACTGGCGGTACCCGGAGTCGTCGGTGGTGTAGGCCAGCAGGTTCGTGTCGTCGGAGACCGCAAGCACGGCCACGGACATGAACTTCTTCCCTTCGGCGAGCTGGTTGACGTCGAGGAGGATCTCCTCGGCGGCGTCGACGCTCCCCTTCTTCCGCGCGTGGATGGGGTACTGCTTCCCTTCCACGGTGCGCGAGTAATAGAAGTAGCCGTCCTTGCGGTACGGGACGTTGATGTCGGTCTGCTTGATGCGCCCGAGCATCTCGTCGTAGAGCTTTTTCCCCAGCCCCTCGAGCGGCTTCGTCACCGCGTCGGCATAGGCGTTCTCGGCGTTCAGGTACGCCAGCGTCTCGGGGCTGGCCTTGTCGCGCAGCCACCCGTACTCGTCGACGCGCTCGTCACCATGAACGGTGATCGTCTTCGGGACTTTCCTCGCCACCGGCGGCGTCGGGACTTCGGCAAAAGTGGCAGTGGCAACGGCAGACATCACGAGAAAGGTGAAGACACGTTTCTTCACAAGCAAATACCCCCCGAACGATTTACGACTCGGCGAGGGAAAGGTTGGAGGAGGGCGGGGAGATTCCCTGGCGCGCGGCTCCGCGTTACACGTTATTCGTTACTCGGCCGGGGTGCCTTCAGCCGATGCGGCACCCTTGCCGAGCAACGAGCAACGTCGAACGCGCTCACACAATCAAATGCAGATCCCCGAACTCGTGCCACAGATACTTCTCCTCCAGCGCGGCGGTGTACGCCTGGCGGACATGCTCCCGTCCCGCCAGCGCCTCGAGCATGGCCAGGTGCGTGGCGCGCGGCTCGTGCAGGCCGGTGAGCAAAGCATCGACGATGCGGACGCCGCGGTCGGGGGTGATGACGAGGTCGGTCCAGCCGCGGGAGGCGATGACGCGGCCGGCGCGATCAACGCTCGACTCCAGCGCGCGGACGACGGTCGTCCCCACCGCCACCACCCGCCCGCCCCGCGCCTTGGCCCGCCGCACTTCCTCGGCCGTCCGCGCGGGGACTTCGTACAGCTCCTCGTACGGACGCTCGTGCGACTCGAGGCTGGCCACGCCGGCGTGCAGGACCAGCTTCGCCAGACGGACGCCGCGGCGCCGCAGGCAGACCAGCATCTGCCGCGTGAAGGCCCGGCCGGCAGACGGCATCTCCGCCGATCCCGGCTCGTCGGCGAAGACGGTCTGGTACGCATCGAGCGGATGCGGGCGGTCGATGTAGGAGTACGTGATCGGGCGTCCGTAGCGGGCCAGGTATGCCTGCAGATCGGCCACGCCGTCGAACCGCGCGATCCACAGTCGCGCGGAGTCGCGGTAGGGCGCGAGCAGCGTGACCGTCGCACCGCCGGGGAGCTGCTGGACGTGCACGATTGCCTGTCCTCCACGCGGCTCGACGACGACCAGACCGCCCGGCAGCGGCGTGGAGATGTGCAGGTTCCCGGCGGCCGCGGGCAGCGTGGCGGTGGTGTTCAGCACGAGCAGGTCGCCTGCGCGGAGGAACTTCGGCAACTCGCGAAAGTGCGCGTGAACGATGGAGTTGTCGTCGCGGCGCGAGACCATCAGGCGCACGTCGTCGCGGCCGTCGCCGCGCAGCTCCGCCGGCTCGCGCGCCTCCAGGTCGCGTGGCAATTCAAAGTCGTACGTCGCGATCACGCCGCCTCCCCGATGGAAGCGTCGATGAGAGCCACGAGCCGCGGCGCGACGGACTCCGGCGACGGCAGGTGCGACACGTCGCCGCCGTCGATGGCGTCGCGGTGCATCTGCGTGCTCATCTCGCCGGGATCGACGACCTCCACGCGCACACCGCTCCCTTCGAGCTCCACCGCCAGCGTGCGCGACATGTGCTCCAGCGCGGCCTTGCTCGCGCCGTAGCCGCCCCAGCCGGGATACGCGTTCGTGGCAGCGTCGGAGCTGATGTTGAGGATCAGTCCCTCGCCGCGCGCTTTCATCTGAGGCAGCACGAGCTGCGTAAGATGCAGCGGCGCGACGGCGTTCACCTTGAGCACGCGCAGCAGCGCGTCCCACGGATAGACTTCGAGCCGCGGCATCGGCAGCGGACCGAGCTCGGAGGCATTGTTCACGAGCACATCGACGCGCCCCGCGCGCGCCGCCAGCTCCTCGGCGATCTCGGAAACGTCGCCGGGAATGGCCAGCGCACCGAGCTCCCACGCCAGCTCCTGCAGCGGTTCGGCTCTTCGGGCATTGAGAACGAGACGGTAGCCCCGCGAGTGCAGCAGCCGCGCGAGCGCGCGACCCAGTCCCTGCGAGGCTCCGGTGATGAGTGCAGTCTTCATGAGACTAAAATGCGTCGCATCCCAAAACGGCGCCTCGTACGAAAGGACAGGTCATGAAACGCGCTCTCTTCCTTCTGCTGCTCGCAGTCGTCACACCCGCTTTCGGCATCACGATCCGCACCCTCGACGTCACCGACGTCGACGACGACCGCATCGAGATCACCGCGCCGGTCTGGGACGGCTCGAAAACGGGGGCCGTCCTGGTCGGCACATTCGAGTCGAAGTTCGACCGGAGAGTGGCGGCCAAGCTCGCCGGCGGCTTCCGCAACGCGATGATGCCGAGCTACGACCTCGATCCCTCGCTCGACCTCGGACGGATCTTCGCCGGGACGCTGCGCGCGGAAGGGACCAAGCTCGGCCTGCCGATGATGTTGCCGGAGGAAGCACGGGCGCCGGAGTGGACCATCGACGGCACGATCCACGGCGCCAACGTCGACATCCAGCACATGGGCTACGGCTCGCTCCTCTTCTACACGTCCCTCGACATGGACGTGCGCGTGACGCCGAAAGGCGGACAACCGGTGACGCATCGCCTCCGACCGGCCCGGCTCTTCGTCATGTACAACGGCGGCATGGGCATGGGCGACGAGGTGCAGGCGGCGCTGGCGAAGATCGTCCTCGTCGGCGCGCAGCAGACGCTGGCACGGCTCAACCGCGAGCACTTCCAGGCCCCGCCGCTCCCGGTCATGGAGACGAGACTGGCGTCGCTGGGAAAGATCGACGACCGCGGCGAGACGGAGCTGCACGCGATCGGCCTCTCCGGCGTGCGCGGCGCATCGGCTGCGCTGGCGTCGCGCCTGGAGAGCGAGCAGAACGAAAACGCGCGCACGTCCCTGGTCTACGCGCTGATCAGCCTCGGCGCGGCCGAGCAGGTGCCGCTCCTCATCCGGCGCTACGCCTCCGAGGATCCGGACGTGCGCTACGCCACCATCATCGCCCTGGCTAACGCCGGCACTCCCGAGGCGATGGCGCTGATCCGCGAGCAGGGGATGAAGGACAAGACGGCGATCATCCGCAAACTGTCGGACCGGATCGTCAACGGGCGATGAGTCCGCGCTGATGCGCGATCGTCACGGCCTGGGCGCGGTTCTCCGCGCCCAGCTTGTTGAAGATCGACGTCACGTGAAACTTCACGGTGCGCTCGGTGACGCCCAGCGACGCCGCGATCTCCTTGTTCGATTGTCCCGCGACGAGCAGGCGCAGCACGTCGCGCTCGCGGGGTGAGAGGCGCGGCGCATGCGCCAGCGCGGCCACGCGCGAGGCCACACGCGCATCGAGATAGCGCTCGCCGCGGGCAACGGTGCGGATGGCGCGCTCGATCTCCTCGAGTGCGGCGCCCTTCAGGAGATAGCCGCGGGCCCCGGCGCGGAGGACGGCATCAAGCTGCTCGTCGCTGGCGTAGGCGGTGAGGACCAGCACGCGCGACTCGATGCGCGGGATGGCGTCGATGCCGCTCATGCCCGGCAGCTCGAGATCGAGCAGGATGACGTCCGCCGTCACGCGCGCGCCGAGGAGCTCCTCGGCGGAGCCGAAGGCGGCGACGATCTCGAAATCAGCGCGGCGCGCGAGCGCGGCCACGAGGCCTTCGCGCACCACAGGGTGATCGTCGACGACGACGATTCTCATCTTTCGAGCATAGCGTTGACAGGAGGGTGCCGGAGGTGCTGACGCTGCCGGAGCTCCAAAATACTTTGCCGCTGCAACCGTTGGTTCCGCCGTGACCGGCGCAAGTCGCCAGCGAACGTCCTGTCCGGAGGACATTCTGTGAACTGCGGATGTTCACGCGTGAACTCCGGATGTCCACGCGTGAACATCCGGAGTTCAAGAATGGTGAAAACGCTGGCACGCGAGCACACCGCCACTCCAGACGCGCGATTCCGGATTCCGCAATCGGGTGTTATCACGTTACCCGCGGGATCGCCCGGCCGACGATCAGATCAAAACACACCAATCGTGGAGCCCCGCACCTCACGGTGTCATCACTGGATGACATCCCGCGTGGAGCCTGGATGTCTACGCGTGGAGCCCGGATGTCCATGCGTGGATTCCGGATGTCCACGCGTGGAGCTCGGATGTTCACGCGTGGAGCCCGGATGTTCACGCGTGGAGCCCGGATGTTCACGCGTGGAGCCCGGATGTTCACGCGTGGAGCCCGGATGTTCACGCGTGGAGCCTGGATGTTCACGCGTGGAGCCCGGATGTCCGCGCCGTGCACCGCGCGCGCGTGGCGCGGGCCGGTCCCGAATGACAGCCACTGCCTTTGTCATCCCGAGCGTGAGTCGAGGGACCTGGGTGGGTGGGGGGCGCGCAGCACATGCCAACAGCCAGCGCGCCGCCCCCCGCCCAGGTCCCTCGACTCGACGCTCGGGATGACATCGCAATGGCCTTAACTTAACGCAAACTGTGTGCGGGAGGGTGGGCCATGGGAACGACGCGACGGCGTAGGGACATGGACGGTCTGGGAGTTCTGGATACAGAGTTTCCGCTCCGTGAGGTTCAACAGATTCTGCGGGAGACGGGGCGGGACAGTAAGCGCAAGCGGAAGTTGCCGGCTTCGCTG